>SKDY01001820.1_pt1 | contig 12328 bp, 5 predicted proteins | sample 4826591 | NCBI WGS metagenome assembly SKDY01 (sample SAMN11008823, study PRJNA524170) | human gut metagenome | biome: Human fecal sample; material: Feces; isolation source: fecal sample from pouch patient p10, p22 | host: Homo sapiens | place: Israel: Tel-Aviv | collected 2016-06-15
GAATACAACAATTATAGATAAGATATTAATTCATATGCTCGATATGGAACATAGTCAAATTATTTATTCTGATCAATTTATTGATTTAATAGAAGGAACAACTGAATATTATGATAAAAAAATAGAAAAATGTTTAACGAATACAACCATTAAAGAACTCGTTGTAGGAAGTGAACATCATTTATTACAAGCAGCTAGAAATATGATCATTGATGATGAACAATTTATTGCTGAATCTAAAAAGATTGCTCAAGATCTATTTGCTGTCAGCAAATATGTTGAAGAAATGCCTAATAGTAATTTAATGTTTGTTGAATGTAAAGTAGATGGAGAAAAGATGATTCTCATCATGAAGTTAAATTATAAAGTGACCCCTATTTCTATTGTGGAAGAAGTAGATGGTAAAAGATTTATTAAATTTGTTAATAGACAAAGTCTTCCACCTAAAACTTCAGCTGTTGAAGAAGCGATTATTATCAATGTTGATAAAAACACAGTTTCTTTAATTGAAAAAAGATTTCAAATAGATGGAAAACCAGGCTATTATCTTAATGAACAATATATTAAAGGTGAACCTAAATTAACAGATAAACAAAAAATGAGTATTGTCAATAAAGTTGTTAAAAAGGTTGATAGTGAATATAACGTTTTTGAAGGTGATCCAACAGCTATGGTCAAAAAAGAAATGATTGATTTAGTAATGGAACATTTACCATTAAAACCAATGGAAATTGCGAAGAAGGTCATGGGTGATGATTATAACGCACAAGAAGAAGTTGAAACGATTATGAGAGATCTAGGAATTGAAGAAGATGATGAAATTGTTAATGTCCCACTTTCATTAGATCGTATGTCAAGATGTAAATTGGTTTTAGATGATGATCGTATTATTGAATTAAATGTTGAAGATTATTTAAATCATGAAAATATTACAACCGAAACAGATATGTCAGGATATTCAACAATTACTTTAAATAATATTAAGGATATTAAGATTAAATAAAGACAAGAAGTTTTCTTTATGATAGAATAAACAGGCATATAATGAAAGGAAATAGATAAATGAGTAAAGTAATTAAATTAGGTAACTATAAAGGAATTGAATTTAAAGTAGAAAAAGTACCTGTATCTAATGAAGAAGTTGAACAACAAATTCAAATGATTTTAGCCCAATCAAGTCAAACAGAAGAAAAAGATGGAGATACTGTTGAAAACGGTGATATCGCTACAATCGATTTTGTTGGTTTAAAAGATGATGTTGCTTTTGAAGGTGGAACAGGAAATGATTATGATTTAGAAATTGGTTCAGGATCATTTATTCCAGGGTTTGAAGAACAAATGATTGGTATGAAAGTTAATGAAACAAGAGATTTAAACTTAACTTTCCCAGAAAATTATCAAGCAGAAGATTTAGCTGGACAAGATGTTGTTTTCAAAGTAACAGTTAAAAAATTATCTGTAAAAAAAGAAGCTGAATTAAATGATGATTTTGTTGAAGGTTTAGGTGTACCTGAAATTAAAACAGTTGAAGATTTAAAAGCTTATATTAATGAAGGTTTACAACAACAACATGATCAACAATATGAAGCACAAAAAGAAAATACAATTTTTGATGCTTTCATGGCAGATAGTGAAGTTGAATTAGATGATGATGCAATTGATGAGGCATTAGATAGACAAATGTCTTATATGGCAAATCAAATGATGGCTCAAGGAATTCAATTAGATCAATACTTACAAATGACAGGTATGGATGAAGAAAAATTAAGAGAACAAATGAAACCATCTGCTACTCAACAAGCTAAATTAGAAGCTTTAATTGATGAAATTATTGCTGTTGAAAATATTGTTGTTACTGAAGAAGTATTAGAAGAACAATTAAATATGGTTGCACAAGCTAATCAAATGACTAAAGAACAAGTTTTAGAAAAAATTGATTTAGAAGGATTCAAAAGAGATTTATCTCGTATGCAAGCAAGCCGTATTATTGTAAATAATGCAGTTGAAAAATAATGAAAATTCCACGATATAGTGGAGTTTTTTATTATACTGTATAAAAATAATTTTTTCATTGATATTTAGTTTGGTTAATGTAAAATAGGTTGAGTAATTAAAGAAAAAGGGTAAAAATATCTATCTGTATTAAGGGGATTTCATTTTTTATGAAAATCATTGTTTTGGGAGCCGGTAAAGTCGGAAAAACACTTATTAAACATATGTCAAATGAAGATCATGATATTATTGTTGTTGATCAAAATGCAACTAAAGTAGAAGAAGTTGTAAACCAATATGATGTTATAGGTGTTGTAGGTAATGGCGGTTCATATGATATATTAATGGAAGCAGGAGCAGAAGATGCTAACCTTATTATTTGTGTAACTACTTCAGATGAATTAAATATTTTAGCAGGATTAATGGCTAAAAAAATAGGAACAAGACACACTATTGCACGTGTTAGAAATCCTGATGATTCATCACAACGTGATTTTATGAGAAATCAATTAGGCTTTTCAATGATCGTTAATCCTGAACTTGAAGCAGCAAGTGAAATTTGTCGTGTTTTATCTTTTCCTTCAGCTGTTAAAGTGGATACTTTTTCAAGAGGAAAAGTTGAGCTTGCTGAATTCTTTGTGGAAGATCATAGTCGTTTAAATGGAGTTGAATTAAATCAATTACATAAAATTACAAAAACAAATATTTTAATATGTGCTGTAAGTCATAATGAAGATGTAATTATTCCTGATGGTAATTATGCCATTAAACCAGGCAATCATTTATATATTACAGGGACACATCGAGATTTATCAAGATTTTATTTAGATATCGGTGTTATCACAAATCGTATTAAAAATGTTATTATTGGTGGCGGTAAGATTGCCTATTATTTATCTAAACAATTATCTACTCAAGGAATTAAAGTTAAAATTATTGAAAAGGATAAAAATCGTTGTCAAATTTTAGCTGAAAAATTACCATATGTCACAATTATTCATGGTGATGGTAGTGATGATGAATTATTAAATGAAGAAGGTATTGAAAATACAGATGCAGTTCTGGCACTTACAGGATTAGATGAAGAAAATATTGTTTTATCATTATCCGCAAAAAGCTTATATCATAAAAAGACAATTGCGAAAGTAACAAGAATGAATTACACAGGGTTATCAGATGTGTTAAAGGTTGATAGTATTGTTGCACCAAAGAAAATTGTTGCTAGTCAAATTATTAGATATGTACGTGCTAAAATGACTAAAGATCATGATTCAGCTGTTAAAACACTTTATAAAATTGTTGATGGTGAAGTAGAAGCTGTTGAATTTAAAGTAACAGAACATTTTAATTATTTACTTATATTATCTTGTTATAAAATAGATTTTACAAGTGCTTTTTCAGCTGTAGCAACGTGTTTAAATAACGTTGGTCCAGGAATGAATGTTGTTGGTCCAGTAGGAAATTTCTCATCATTATCGGATGTATCAAAACTTGTTTTATCTTTTGATATGTTAGCAGGACGACTTGAAATATTCCCAATGTTATTATTATTTGCTCCATCTCAATGGAGAAAATAGACTACTTAGAAGTCCCTAGTGGACTTCTTTTAAAATATTAAAAATTATTTATTAGGAGATCTCGAAAGAGGTCTTTTTGCATTTCACACCCTAAAAACGACATTTCGCGACAAATGAAAAAATAAAGTATCATAAATAGTAAAATATGAATAGACAAGGGAGGTTTTTTATTAACAAATAAATAAGTAGTTTTAAACATAATAATTTTTAATAAGGGGAGGAAAAGAAAGTTATGAAGATAAAAATAAAGAAAATAATAGCAAGCATACTTACATTTATGATGGTCTTTACACAAGTGCCTGTAAATGTATTTGCGGCAGATACTAATATTTCAAATGATGGAAATACGTATCGTACAAGTACACCAGGAACATATAATTTACCTGGAGGTACGTATTATACTAAGAAATATTCTACATGGGCTGATGCAGGTACAAAAGTTTATATACAATATGATAGCTCTAAAAAAGGAACGATAGCTTTAAATATATTAGGCGATGTTGTTAATAATCCTGAAAAAAGTGGAAGGTTTGATTTTATTAGGGCTGACAGTAATACTGATGTAACTATTAATATGAATGGTCATACATTTACTTATAGTGGAAATGATGTTTACAGTCTATGCGGATTTGTTGGAAATTCAGGAACAATGACAATCAATGGTAGTGGTGGAACGATTGTATCTGATGAAGTTGGACTTAACTCTATAGAGGGAGTTTTGAATGTTAATGATGCAACAATTAAAGCAAATAGTATAGGTATTTACAATAAAGGGACAGAACTTAAAGAGGCAGTACTTAAACTTAAAAATATCACGTTTGAAAATTGTGGAACAGACGTTAAACTTGGTAGTAATGGTACCATTGATCTTTCAGAATATAATGGAAATGCTATTACAATTGATATTGATTATGAAATAAACGATGGAAAGAAACATAGAATTTCTCCTAGAGGAGTAAGTAAAGCTGATTTGAATAAAATCAAGTTTGTAAAAAATAGTGGTAAATTATACAAGGTTGATCTTAAATATGATGGTGAAGGTCAATATATTTATTTAGCAAAACATGTTCACAAATGGAACTATGTACTTGATAACAGCGATGAAAGTGGAAAAACAATAAAAGGTTATTGTAGTGAAGAAGATAGAAAGAGTGAATGTGATTATCAGGATCCAGATACTACAACAGCGAAAATAGTATTAAAAACAAAAGATGGAGGGTATAAGAAAGGAGACAATGCTTGGGTTGAAAATGCCAATGGCAAGAATACCTCTAGTTTTCCAATATCAGGAGATTCATACAAATTAACATATTATCAAAATGGACAACAATTATCACAAAGACCAACAGAACCAGGAGATTATTCAGTAACTCTAACAATGAATCAAGTTTCAGTTTCTGGAGAATTCACAATTACGAAAGCAGAATATTATACAAATAAAATATATTTCAAAGATAAGAACTGGAAAGAACAAGATAATTGTGAATATACTTATCAAGGATATCAATCAGAATTTGGTCCATATGTAAAAGTCAATGATGGGTATGGTCATCTTATGGATCCAAATTATGTAGATTCAAATGCAGTTGTTTCTTATGAATACAAGAAATGTGATGATGACGACAGTACATATAAACCAATAAGTTCAGATAAGCTATTAGCTGAGTTAAATAGTCTAAAACCTGGTACTTATTTTATTAGAGGAGTAGTTTCTGAAACAAATCATTATTTGCGTTTAACAACAGAATCACTTAAATTTACTGTGACTAAAGCAAAACCTACTCCACCTAGCATTGTTAAATATACATGGGAATATGGAGAGCAACCAGAACTTGTCCCTGAAAGTAAGTTAAATAATTGTCAATATTCATTTAAATACTATTATCGAGATACAGATGTTGAGGTAGATAAAGAATATCCAGACGTAGGAAAATATTATTTAAGTATATATAATTCGGGATCCGATCTTTATAAGCCTGGCTGGGCTCCTCAAAAATTTATTACTATTACCCAAAGAACAGCAACTTTATCATGGGAACTAGATGGTACAAATACATTTAAAATTCCATATGATGGTAAACCACATGTTCCAACAGCAACTGTCATTAATACAGTTGGAGATGACAAATGTAACGTGACTGTTTCTGGTGAACAAACTGATGTAGGTACATATACTGCAACTGCAACTGGATTGAGTAATTCTAATTATAAATTACCTGCACAAAAAACAGTAACGTTCGAAATTGTCAAAGCCCAAAGAGAAGCACCAACATCTGTAACAGCCACAGGAACAACATATAAGGGTGGAACAGATGGTAAATTAAATAATGTTGATTCATCAATGGAATATAGAAAAGATGGTGAAAATGAATGGCATAGTATTACTGGAGATACTGTAGAAGGATTATCTACTGGTAAGTATTATGTAAGATATAAAGATAGTAAAAACTATTATGCATCATCTGAAAAAGCAGTATATATTGCCAATGGACAAGAAATCAAAGTAAATGTTCCAGCTAATCAAGTTGGATATACTTTAAGTGTTAGTAATACAGTTGTTGATTATAATGAATCAAGTACTCTTACATTTGCCTTGAATAAAGGCTATTCAAAAACAAAAAATTTCGCTGTTAAGGTCAATGGTGAAACTGTTCAATTAAATAACAATAATCAATACACAATTAAAAATATTCAAAAAGATACAAATATTACAGTTGAAGGAGTAGCTGATATAACAGCACCTGATACAGAAATAAAGGTATCCAATAAAACATGGAAAAGTATTTTAAATAAAATTACATTTGGTTTATTCTTTAAAGAAACACAAAAAGCAGAAATTACAGCTACAGATGAAGGTAGTGGAGTTAATAAATACTATTATTATGTTGATAAATCAGGTAGTGAAGAATCACTAACAGAAAAACAATTACAAGCAGTAGATTGGAAAGAAGGAGAATCTGTTACATTTAGTGAAGATAGTAATTATGTTATTTATGCCAAGGTAACAGACAAAGCAGGAAATATTAAATATGTTTCAACAGATGGTATCGTAATTGATACGATTGCACCACAAGTATCAGGTGTAGAAAGCAATCAAACATATACGAAAACACAAACATTTACAGTAACTGATAATAATTTAGATACAGTAAAAGTAGATGGGAAAACAGTTGAACCTACTAATGGTAGTTATACATTGGTTCCAAAAAAAGGAACATATACAATCGAAGTAACAGATAAAACAGGAAATAAAACAACATTAAATAAGATTACAGTTAACTGGGAAAAAGTTAAAAAACCAACCGTAGAAAGCAAAGTATATACAGGACAAACATTAACTGCAAATATTTCAGAAAATGGTTTATACACAGTTAAAGAAAATAATGGTGGTATTGATGTAAATGAATATGTTGTTCAATTAACTTTAAAAGATCCTATAAATTATAGATGGGAAGACGGTACTGTTGATACAACAGTAAAATTCAATATTACTAAAGCAACACCAGTTGTTACGAAACCAACAACAAAAACACTAACATATAATGGAAGTGAACAAGAATTAGTAAATGCAGCATCTACTAATGGAGGAACAGTAAAATATTCTTTAGACAACAAAAACTGGTCAACATCAATTCCAACAGGGAAAGCTGCCAAAGAATATACAGTTTACTACAAAGTAGAAGGAAATAAAAACTTTAAAGATGTAGATGTACAAGAAATCACAAATAAAATCAATCCTAGAACAATTGATTTAAACTGGAATAAAGAGTTAACTTACAATGGAAAAGAACAATTACCAACAGCTACAGTTAATAACTTAGCAGATGGCGATAAATGTGAGGTTACCGTTGATGGAGCTCAACACAAAAATGCAGGTACTTATGAAGCTACAGCTACAAAAGTAAGTAATCAAAATTATAAGTTACCTGAAGATGTCACAACAAGTTATACAATTGGTAAAAAAACGTTATCTATTGAAGATTTAAAAGCTGTAAATAGAAAATACAATGGTACTAGTGAAGTTGCATTACAAGGTGGAACACTTACAGGTGTTGTTGGAAATGATAAAGTATCTATTGATATGCCAAAAATGGGTACAGTAGAAAGCTCAAATGCAGGAGAAAATAAAGCAGTAAGTTATACTAAATCTGCTTTAAGTGGTGAAGATAAAGATAACTATGAATTATCAGAAACTGCATGGCCAACATTAACAGTGACAATTAGTAAAACAGATGAATCAAATACAGTAATTACAACTACTCAAAATGAATTAGATAAAACGTATGATGGATATGAAGTTGTAGATGTAAAATCAACATCTAACAATAAAACTACTCCAGTTGTTGAATATTCAGTAAAAGGAAAGAATGAATATACAACAACAAAACCAAAAGATGCAGGAGAATATACAGTAAGAGTTACATATCCAGCAGATGACAATTATGAAAAATCATCAGTGACAAAAAATTTTACAATCAAAAAAATGAAAACAAGAGTTTCAGCAATTGATTTATCAAAAACATACGGAGAAAAAGGTTATGAATTGATGTATAGTTTTGATAGACTTGCAAGAGGTGATCGATTAACTGGAATTATTCTTACAAGAGAAGAAGGAGAAGATGTAGGAACATATAAGATAAAAGTAAGTCAAAAAGAAGGATCAAATCCAAATTATGATATTACTTTTAAAGATGGAACATATACAATTAATCCATTATCGATTGATAAAGGAACAGTTGTATTAGGAAATGTCTTAAAATATACAGGAGAAAAACAAACACAAGAAGTAGAACAAGTTTTAGTCAATGGAAAAGCATTAAATAAAGAAGATTATGAAGTATTAGATAATCAAGCAACGAAAGAAGGAAAACATGTTCTAACAATCAAAGCTAAAGGAAATAACCATACAGGATCCTTTAAATATAGCTATGCAATCTTACCAAAAGAAAATGATAAGATAGGAACAGGATCATTTACTGTTAAAACAACAGGAGATGTAGAAATAAGTAGAGATGAAATTATAGATCTCCTTATTGAAAACAAAGAAATAACAGCAAATGAATTAAGTGAAGTAGCAGAAGGTAAGAAAATAGAAATCGTATTAGAAGTAAAAGAAGCACAAACAAATGAACTTATTGAAACAAATACAAAAGGATATAAAGTAGGAAAATACTTAAATATTACTTTAAATAAAATAGTTAATGGAACAAATGAAAGTATACATGAACTTTCAAAAGTCATGAAAGTAACAATCAAAGTTCCAGAAGAACTAATCAATAAAGATAGTAAAACTAAGAGAGAATACTATATCGCAAGAAGTCATAATGGAAAAGTAGATATCTTAGAAACAAAATATAATGAAAAGACAAACAGTTTAACATTTGAAACAGATAAGTTCAGTGACTATGCAATTCTTTATAAAGATACGAAAGAAAAAGAAGCAGTAACACCAACAGTAACGAATAAAGAAACTGTTAAATCTGAAAGTAAGAAAGAAGTGAAGAAGGTTAAAACGGGAGATAATGCAAATATTATAGGATTAATGATGCTACTAGTAAGCAGTATGTTTGTGATGGTATTTGTAAGAAAAAAAGAAAATTAATAGAGAAATAGAAAAAGTCTTTAAGTTGATGCTTAAAGGCTTTTTCGCTGTTTTCAATTTTAAATACCTAACGACGCTATTCAAAACTGAACGACCGTTCTTAACAAATACTAAGTATGCTAAAATATTTATATGCTACTAATTTAAATTTTAAATCTAATGATAAATTTAATAGTCAAATATTAGTAAAATATAGAGAGAAAATGATCTACTGTTTTTTGTTACTTTTTTATCACAAGATGTTTTATCAAATTGATTGTTTTTTTTATTAAAAAGTCTATAATTGTATACAATATGAATGGAGGATTGCCTATGCTAGTAGATGGACATATGCATTTAGAAAACGGACCACTTACTAAAGAATATGTAATGGAATTTATTAATGAAGCTTATAAACAAGGATTTGATCGTATCCAAATTTTAGATCATACACATCGTTTTAAAGAATTTGAAGTTATTTATCAAGGTGTTAAAGAAGCAAGTGATCAACAAAGAGAATGGCTTGCTAATAAGAAAATGAAATTTAAAGATACACTTTCTAGTTATGTGCGTTTAATTAATGAGGTAAAAGAGGAAGAACTTCCAATAGAAGTTTTATTTGGATTAGAAGTATGTTATGTTCCTGAATATAAAGAAGAAATAAGACGTATTTTAGAATCCTATCAATTTGATTTTTTAGTAGGAGCTATTCATTCTATTGATGGACTTTTATATGATATGCCTTGGTCTAAAGAAATCTTATGGGATAAATATAATGTAGATGATATTTATCATCGATATTATGAATTGATTTTTGATTTAGTTAAAAGTGGTTTATTCACGCAATTAGCTCATCCAGATACAATTAAAATGTTTAACTATTATCCAACATATGATTTAAAACCAACATATCATGAATTAGCCAAGTTACTAGTAAAACATCATGTTAAAGGGGAATGTAATACAGGGTGTTATTATCGTTATCATCATCCTGATAAAGGTTTGTCTAAAGAATTGTTGGATATTTTTAAAGAACACCATGTGGATATTATTACAGCGAGTGATGCACATAAACCAGCAGATGTAGGAACTTGCATCAAAGATATTTATAAGTTATGTCAGTATGATTAGTTGTTCTTGATTGAACAACTTTTTTGCTTTATGATAAACAAAAAAAGAAAGGTTGTTAGAAATGAAAATTACAGAATTATTAGATATAAATTCGATAGATTTAAATCCACAAATTTCTAATAAAGAAGAAGCAATTGATCATTTGGTTAATTTATTAGATCAAAGTGGAAAATTAAATGATAAAGAAATTTATAAAGAAAGTGTTTTAAATAGAGAGAAACAAAGTACCACAGGTATAGGAGATGGCGTAGCCATCCCTCATGGACAAAGTGAAGGTGTGAAAACAGCTGGACTTTCAGCAATGGTTGTTAAAGAAGGATTAGATTTTAAATCTCTTGATGGACAACCTACTTATTTATTTTTTATGATTGGTGCTCCTAAAGATTCGGAAGGTGCTCATTTACAAGCTCTTGCACAGTTATCTACTTTATTAATGGAAGAAGATTTTAGAAATGCTTTAATTAATGCATCTTCTAAAGAAGAATTTTTACAATTAATAGATGCTAAGGAAAATAAAAAAGAAGAAGTGAAAGAAATTGTTCATCCTGCTGTTTTAGCAGTAACTGCGTGTCCTACAGGAATTGCTCATACTTTTATGGCGGCTAAAGCTTTACAACAAGCAGGAGAAGCATTAAATATTTCTATTAAAGTAGAAACGAATGGACAAGAAGGTGTTAAAAATCAATTAACACAAGAAGATATTGAACATTGTAAAGCAATTATTGTTGCTGCTGATAAGAAAGTTGAAATGGCAAGATTTGAAGGTAAAAAAGTGATACAAGTACCTGTTAGAGATGGTATCTCTAAAGCTCAAGAACTTGTTGAAAAAGCTAATAATGGAGATGGTGAGATATATCATCATGAAGAAAAGAAAGAAAAACAAAATATCATTCGTTTATTCTATAAACATTTAATGAATGGTATTTCTCATGCATTACCTTTTCTTGTAACAAGTGGGGTACTCTATGGAATTCTTTATTTATTTAAAGATCAAGTACTTACAAACCAATTATTAATCCTTACAAGTAATGTACAACAACTCATTAGTATTATGATTATTCCCATTATTTCAGCATATATCGCAGATAGTATTGCTGATAGACCAGGTATGCTTTCTGGATTTGCTGGGGGATTGATTGTTTGTCAAGGAATTTCAATCACATCAATTTCTACAAGTTCACCTTCTTTACTTGCTGGAATTATTGCAGGTTTTTTAGCAGGATTTGTATCTTTGATGTTAAGAAAGTTATTTTCTTATTTACCACAATGTTTAAAAGGAATAGAAGCATCCTTGTTTCATCCAATTATTTCTACAATTATTGTTACTTTATTAATGTTTTATTTAAATAGTTATTTATATATTGGTCATACTTATATTTTAAATTATGTTTCATTAGTTGAATCACAAATGTCAACAAAAGTATTATTTGGTTTTGTATTAGGTATGATGATGGCTATTGATAATGGAGGACCTATTAATAAAACAGCTTATGTATTTTCTATAGGTATGTTAATGAGTTATGATTATTATCCAATGGCTGCTGTGATGGCTGGAGGAATGATTCCACCATTTGTCATTGCTTTAACAGCAACCTTATTTAAAGATAGATTTGAAGTTAGAAATGATGCATTAATGAATTATATCAACGGTATTTCATTTATTTCAGAAGGAGCTATACCTTTTATTCAAAAAGAATCTCAAGTAATTTTACCAGCTTGTTGCCTTTCAGCAGGACTTGCAGGAGCATTATCTATGTACTTTAATTGTTCTATTGCTTCACCTCATGGTGGATTATTCTTAATATGGATGGTTCAAAATCCAATTTCTTATTTAAGTTTAATTGTTTGTTCAACACTGGTAGGAACAATATTATTAATCCTATTTACAAAACTAAAGAAGGGGCTGTAAAGAAACCTAACCTTTTGGATTAGGTTCATCAGCCTCTTTTTTTAGCTTTTTTCTATTTACTTTATTCGATAATCTTTTAGCACTTGGTTTTTTCTTTGTTTCTGGTTGTAAATCATTAGGTGCAATCCAAAATTTATT
>SKDY01000796.1_pt1 | contig 12310 bp, 12 predicted proteins | sample 4826591 | NCBI WGS metagenome assembly SKDY01 (sample SAMN11008823, study PRJNA524170) | human gut metagenome | biome: Human fecal sample; material: Feces; isolation source: fecal sample from pouch patient p10, p22 | host: Homo sapiens | place: Israel: Tel-Aviv | collected 2016-06-15
TATTTACCGAAAGTAGAAGATTGTGAATTAATTTATAGCTTTGTGTGTCGTCTCCCAGATAAAAAAGTTGAATTTTCTTACGTGATCACTGGAACCGGTTATATAAACAGTAAAAAAATAATCAAAGAAAATTTTGCGTATCCGGATATTCCTTTTGATTATCCAGAAGAATAAATAATGTTTAAGCCCGCCATATAGACGGGCTATTTTCTGTTCTTAATAAAATCTTCCCCAGTAGTCAATACGTCTTCCGTTTTTACTTCTTCCAGTCGCCATATAGCCGTATCCGTTTCCTCGTCTCTGGCGAATCCACACGTAGCCATTGGCATCAATTTTATACGCATCGTAAATGATCACAGAACCAGCGCCTATTGTCGCAATTTCTCCATCATTCGTTGATGGACCTTTTCGAAGCTTGATCGCAGTATTCAGTTTAAAGTGTCCCTTTTCCGCAATCCAACCGTTTGAAGTCGGTTTGGTACTTGTTTGTGCGCCACCATACCGCAAATAACAATTCCACGGATAGTTGTAATAGGAGCGGACATTTGTTTCCCATCCTGTCTGATCTCCACCGCGACCACCGGAAATTCGTCCTCTCTCATCAATCGATGCTTGCGCCAATTTTCCACCGCCAATATACACAGCCACATGGTTTACATCGTTTAACAAGATATCTCCTGCTTGAGGTCGACCATTGTTTGCTACAACTTTCCAGCCACGTTTTGTCAGATTAGAGCGCATATTGCCGGTATATGTAGCTGATCCAGTGTCAAAGCCTGCTTCTTTCAATGCGTGAATCACTAATGCAGAACAATCCGTTTCTCCACCATCTCGGAAATCTTGCCGATTGCTTTGGTCATAGCCAAGGCTAACTGTTTGGCACCAATAGTTCATGCGTTCGATAAATTTTTTGATACTTCCACTCATATGTACCGCCTCACTTTCATTAAAAATTTTTGATATACTCTCCTTATCAGTGAGTGGTCCACTGAAATAACTGATAAGGAGGTGAAAACTATGACTAGTCAAGATGAATTGACTCATGAGTATTTATTCACAAGGTAATTTCATCGAATACTCAAACGGTGTAAAAATACTCGTAATTTCTGGTGTAACAGAAGGAAAAGTTTATTACTATACTAATTACCCTTTGAAAGAGATTGCTCCAGATCGTTTCGCTTTTGATATTTCTTAAAACCAAAACCTTTAGCTGACCATTCCCATACCCCAGTCTTCATGGGAATGGTTACTTTATTTTGTTTGCTTTCCATGTTTATCATCCTTTCTATAAAAAAGGAGCAGCCGTTTTGGCTACTACTTCTTTTCTGTGAACTCTTGGCCATCGCCATAATCTTTTGGCGTTGCATCATTCTTAACTAATCCAGCTCCTAAATCATAGAAGCCACCTGCTGCTAGTCCTGATAAGAATCCTGCCCAACCAAATACCACCAATTGATCTGGCACCATCGAAGCCGCATAAGCCAGACCGATAACTACTCCTAATACAATATTGATAATTGGTAACCACTTATTATCTGGGATCATCTTCTTAACTAATCCTGTTACTGCCATTATGACCCCTACAATCACTGTTGCTGCTGTTAAAATGTGTTCCATATTCAATTCCTCCTAAGGTTGATCAATTTCTTTTTGTTGTAAAATGCCCTCATCTTTTACAGATAAAGAAAGAACCTTGGCATGTAACGTGTCACCTGTGCCGTTACCACCAAGATTCTTATATGCTTCAAACAAATAAATAAAATTATTTAACTCTCCAACTGTGACATACCCTCTCGTGATATATTCATCAGCTTTATTCCATATTTGGTTATGCAAAGAAGCTTTCTCTGCCTTGACGATTTTTTGACTCCGGGCTTCGGCCATCACCCGGTATTCTTCCACGCTTTGCAGACGTTTGTCTTGCTCTTTGTTCGCAGCTTCTAAAGCATTAATTATTTGTTCTCTTAGTTCATTTTCTGCCCTTTTAGCTTTTACTAATTTTGCAATCCAATTTCCAACTCGCCATAAAGTAGCTAATAAGCCACCTCCAAATAAAGTCACAAATAAACTGTTTAGCTCCAAAAAATCTTTCACCATGTATTCCCCCAACTGAACATACGTCACCAACTTTCCTAAAATAAAAATCACACTCAAAGAGGCGCGTTTTTCTATTAACTATCAAAATATTCAGGTGTAAGGACGAGATAATTTCCCTTATCAGTCTCTTGTATGGTACTTAAGTCAAATATATCCTCAATCTCAACATTCTGATCCAACCTCTTTAGAATTTTAATATCAATCAGTTTAATTTTTTCTTCATCGCTATAATTCCAAAAATTATGGACTAACTCTTCGATTATCACCGCAATTCTAGCGATCTCATTACTAATGTTTATTAGTTTAGAGTAATCAATGACAGAGAAACGAATGTAATTCCCTATACTACTCATTTTTAATTCAATTATTCCTGAGGAGAGGATGATTAAGTTCGTTCCCTTTATTTTTTCAATATTGATTCCTTGAAACTCCATTTCTAACTCGACTAGTTTAATGGCTATTAGTATTTCCATGTTTAATTTTTCTGGCAACTCAAAATCTGCGCTTATAGATATTTTATTTCCTAACGGAGTATCTAGTATCTTTATCTTTTGTTCTTTCATCCCTAAAATTTCCATCATTGTCTCCTTCAGTTTTTATGACAATGATATCATCTTTAAGAAAATCAATAAATTGGTTCATTAACTTTCTTTCCTCTGTTCTATTTTCGTCAAACACTTTAGAAGATAAGTTTTCGATTTTCACTAAATTTCCACCCTGCTTTCTAACTAAAAAATGATAGTAAGTTAGCACCTATTTTTTCTCCCAATACTTTTCTTCCTACAGAATTGTGATGAGTTCCGTCTTGAACTGTAAAGAAATTTAGCGCATTAAATCTATTGATACCAAGTTCATAATAATTATCTATACAAAGAACTTTGTATTCTTTTGCAATATCTTTTGTTTTTTCAACATATCCGATTAAAGACCCTGTACCAGCATAATCCTTCGTGTCGCTGTCAGATTCTACTGATCCGTCCGGATTAAACCAAAGGCGATAGGTTGGTGTACAGATCAATATTTTAAGCTGTTTATATTTAGCCATAATTTTTTCAAGCGAATATCTTAAGGCACCTGAAAATGTGTCAGTGTTTAATGGATTTGATTCATCGTCTATTAAGTTTCCACCTGTGTAGTCATTCGTGCCATAAGCGATGGTGATAAAGTCTACTAAATTAAAATCAATTCCCTTCAAAACACTAAGCGTGTTATCGAAATAAGTAGGCTTGTTGTTCCATTTTTCATTGTTAACCGCTGCATCTTGCAGATTCCATTTTGTGGGATCATCATTTTCTTTGACGATTTCATCCGAAAGTCTAAACATGCTAAACGATTGCCAAGCCTCAATTTCCTGTCCTCCAGCCATTCGACATCCGCCGAATCCGCAGTTGTAAACTACTGCACCAGTCACATTAGAGATGACATTTGAAACACTCGAAGCTCCTTGAGTATTGCCGAAAAGGGAATCTCCGAAATTGACTACCACTTTGCCTGACAGCGGTTTATTACTTGCAATTTCCCACTCGCCCCAAAGATTTCCCGTGTTGAAATGATAGCGATAAGCTTTTTGGCTAGGGTTTTGCAGCAACGACAGAGCCTGATGGATCCATTGTCCATTTTTTTGCACCGTCAACAATAAGCTGCCATTAAACCCCACCGGAATATTTGTCGTTGTGCCAGTTAATAGATATGTGCCGCTATCGATCAAACTGTTTAGATCAACATCTTGAAAATGTCCTTTTGAATCAAAATCGGAACTTAGCTTCGAACGTGATATGCTGCTATTTTTGATCTCGGAAGATACCCATTCTGTCACACGGCTAACCGATTGCCGAACCGTGCGGAAATACTTAATCCCCGTCGCAAATTCTGTAACATTTTGGATGATATAATCATCTGTTTTGATATTTTCTAGGATCCCTGCGCCAGTTGCAAACGGCGAATCCGAAATGGTTGTGGCACTGTAAAGATAGAATCCATTTACATCTAAGACGTCTAACAGCGCCCCGCTGGCGAGAAATGTTCGATAATTAAAACTGTTGGACAACTTTGGTGAGGTAATTGCGCCATTGGCAACATTGGTCGTATTTACTCCGTTTGGACCTACAACAGCCACGCTTCCACCGGTCATCGCTGTTTTGACCTCTTGGGACAGCATAGGCATCGTGATTTGTTCGTTTCCGCCTTTGTCAACTTTTGTAGCTAAATTCTTCGCCATGCTTGCATTTGCTTGAGCTAAAGCAGTTTTATCCGCTTTAGTAGAATCTAAATTTTCTATATTTTCATTTGTTTGAGCTAAAGCAGTTTTATCCGCTTTTTTAATTTCAAGCGTGTCAATATCCGTCCGAAACTTGTTAGCATCGGATAAAACCGCAACTAACGCACTGTACTCATTTTTTTCAACAATCCCCACTGCTTCACCGACCAGCTTCTGTACTGTCAGCTCAAAGGGCTTCATGTGCGTGGTCTTTCCAGCTTGGATAATTTGGATATTGGCGATCACTTTACCAGGCGTCATCATGTGCTGCGGATATTCGATCCGGAATACGCTGTTTGCTTTATCGATTAATTCAAAAGCCGATAGATCTGTATTACCAGCCGCTTGATTTTGCCACCGTAAATTTAAAACGAGACCGGGCACTTCTCCGATAACACCATTGTCCGTCACTTGGACTGTTAATGTGCGCCCTTTGTAGTCGCCCTGCGATACAAACTGTCGTTGGATAAAATTATCATTTGCTTTGTCGATGACAAGATCGACGTCTCTAAATTGATCTAGTTCCAAATCTCATCACTCCTATTTTTGTATTGGTGGTATGACAATGGAAGAAATACCACTTGGGCTAGTATATGCACGGTCAAATTTTCCGACGATCATTCCTTGTTCGGTATTTTGTTCATACGTTTGGATTTGCCCATTTTCTAAACCTCTAATAACTCCAGTATGTCCATAGGTGTCATCAACTCCGCCTGCCCATCCAGCCCAAGGTGCACCACGTGCAATATTAATTATTGCTCCTACCTGTAACTGTTCATAGGTTGGATTCTTGATTACCGTCCATCCAACAGCGGCCCAATCATAGGCAATACCAATATCACTAGCAGCGGCTGTACTTCCCACTCCAGTTAAATGACTCATGCCATATTGTGTACCTGCACCAAGACCACATCCACCCATATAACCGGAATACTCTGCAGATAGTCCATAACACTGGCCATTGCCGATTCGTCTACCTAGTAAATCTTCTAAGTGTTCTAACCCTCGATTGGTTGTCACAACATCGAAAGGGATATAGGTTTTATCTGTCAGCTTCAATGCATCGGCTTTTTCATTTCTGAACCGATTTTGAATCCCTTCAACATAAGCAGGCGCAACCATAGAAGCTGCATTGGCGACAATATAATCACAGACTGTCGTAATAAATGCCGCATCATCCCACCGATTTGCAAATTGTTGAGTAATGGTTTTAAAGAAGCCATTCGAAACAGCGGCAGGATACCAGTTTTGAATCGAGGCAAGAATGCCAAGTGTTCCAAGCCATTTTTGGCCATCGTTGAAATCAACGCCTGTACTTGCTTTCAATCCTTCGATTGCTGGTTTCAATTTTGTGCGACAGAAGTATTCGGCTTGCATTCTTGTAAATTGTTTATCATTCGCATTCCCATAAGCAGCCCATGAGTTGTTAAATTCAGTCGAGCCAACAGAACCCACTAAAGCACTTCGTGCATCCGGATAATATTTTGCCAACCATGCCAAGAAATTGTCCATCTCATATACTTGCGTGAAAGAATATTTCCCATAGTTCCAACCTGCACCATCATCTAATGGCGGATGGTAATACCCGGAACTACGATCGCCCATTTCATATTTGGCAGTCAGTGCCAGTACACGCACAAAAACATCAGATAAAGTGCCACCTTCTCCTGGACCAGGACCGCCATTTTGTCCAGGAATGACTTTCGCCCCACCAATATACATTTCTTTCGCATCAACTCTACCTTTAAATTCAACATCACTTTCAAAGACAACATTTTCTTTGAAAGTGATCTTTCCTTCACCAAAAGTTCCTTTTCCATAGAAATTGTACAGTCGATTATCCGCTGTACTTTCTTCAGGAACTTGAAAAATCGGGGTAGATAATTTCTTATTGTTTTTACTTGCGGAATTGATTGAGAATATATAACCAGGATCTTGCACTACTGCAAATCCGTTGATTACTCGACCACCGCCATACGTAGCTGTAATTCTCCCCAGTTCTTCTCCATGAACATCGTCTAAGCCCGTTGATACGACTTGTTTTTCAAAGGTTACTTTTCCGCCTTCCATCACCACTTGGAAATCTTCATCATCCAAAGTTTTCAACGCAACCCCTTGGACAAGGATGCCAGATAGAATACCGGCAGTAATAAAGTCAGCCACGATTGCACCATCTTGAGTCATCGCCAATTCATAAGGACCATTCACACCATTATTTGAATAACCAAGACCTCCTAGGTTCCATCTCCAAACTTTTCGAGCATCTGCAACCGACGGTTTATCCATGATTAGTATTTCGCTAGGTGCCTTCTCAGGTCTAAAACGAACATAGCCACCTTTAGTACCAGTAATCCAACTTGATGCGTTTCGAACAGCTTCCACCAGTAGTTCCGTTCTAGTTTCAACTTTTTGTCGTAGTTTAGCTGTTTCTGTAGCAGTAGCATTCGTATAAAACTCAATATCGTTTCCCAAAGTAACACTCTTGTATTTTCCAAGTGTTGGATACCAGGTGTATTCAACCATTCGTTCTGCTACTTCAATATCTAATTTTGCAACTTTACAATAGCAAGTATCTCCGAAATGAAGTCTTGCTATATCTCTGTATAGTCCTTCATATTCCAATGTATGTTCTAGTTGAACCATTGAAACGGTATGAGTGACTGAGGGCTCATGAACTCGATCATTATCGAATTTGGTTTGCCCCCATTTTTTTAACTCCTCAACAGTTGTGATTTCAGAGTTCTCATACTTGCCGATTCGACGATTTTTGTCTGTCACACCTTTCAATTCAAGAAATTTAAAGGTAATCGGTTCTTTTTCTTCATCATAATCGCCTTCCGGTACACCACCGACTAAATACAAGCTGTTGTAGTAGTTTCCGTCAATCTCTTCTTCAATTGCCTCAAGATTTACTCCTGGATCAATTCGATAACCATTATCTTTTCCAATCCGATCGAGCAATTTGAGTCTGTAGTTTTCCATGTCCAGTTCGCCACCGGTTACACTGGCAAGATTTTCATTGCCATTATTCGAACCTATGATTGCATCAATAGGATTCGTTTGCTTAACAGTAAATTGATGAACTGTTTGAATGGTTGACTCAAATGAAAAAGGCTGCTCAAATGCTAGGGCAGCCTTTAATCTACTCATGATAATTGATCCAGTACCATTTTGAGTGAAACTACTCTCAATGAAATTTCGACTCAACATATAGCCAATCGCTCGACCAGTAACAGAGAAAGAGTTGAGATTTTTCGTTACTTTTTTTATCTCAAAGTATTTCATTTTGCCATCTTCATCTTCTGCACGAATAAAATTGTCTTCTTTCAAATATTCTACATTCTGGCCATCAAGCGGGTAGTTTCCATAAAAAGTAAAATCACCATTTAGAATGCGATTGATTTCAGGTAAATCAGCCCAATCGATCAAAGCGTGACCGTTCGTTTCTAAGTCCGCTGGCATTTCTTCATAAACATAAACTAAACTCACAAATACACGCTCCTTCTTAAAATTGTACCGCTAGAAACACCTGTGGTAGTCAGTTTGTTTTCTCCCGGACGTACCAACGGCCATTCTCCTTTGCTGAAAAGTGTTTTCGAACCTTGAATAATTTTTCCGTGTTCGCAATCGACTTTGATTACTTCGGTACTGCTGTTTGAAATCGTCAACGAAGTGCTGTTGATCGTAAGTTTGACGTTGCCTCCTGTTGGTTTCAATTCAAGGTAAGGCTTTGCTGTTTCGTCGCCAGGATCGTGAAAGATCAGTGAAGTAGTGAATGGCAATGACTGCTCATTTACTTTTCGCTTAAAAGGCTGGCATCGAAAAGTCAAATCAAATGTATAGAAAAACCCCCACTCGTTTTCAAACTCAGTAGGGGAATCCATCATGCAAATAACATCACGATAAGTATTGTAATCATTATGAGTAATCAGCTGCCCACGACCTCGCAACCATTGCTTCACTTCACGTAAACGATCATACGGAATTGTGACTGATTCGACTTCTAGATTGTAAGGTTCGTAATCATCAAACGTTTCGTGCAGCGATCCGCTTCGTCCTAGCACAGTGATTTCTTCGTAACGTTTGTTTGGAGAGATCTCAGGAAGTTCAGTTTCGATAATACAATCCATATCCATAACTGCGTTGATTCCTTTGAATATAAAATTTGGTGTATCAGCATCCATGAACATTCCTATCAACCTCCCACACCGGCAAGAGCTTGTTTGCTTGCACGGTAAAATTTGCGATTCATTTTGTTTAGTTCGCTTGGGTTATTCGCATCGACATTCCCAATGTGGATATGTTGTTCCACTTTAGTTGGATGTACTTTACCACCAATACCTTTGCGTTTTTCTTCATCAGATAAAGGTGTAACAGTCGTTTTACCATTTTTATTTGAAAGTAATTCTGGTCCAGCTTCACCGACAATTGCTTGTCCATTTAATACATGTCCGCCTTCTGCTAAATAAGGAATCGTGGATATACTAAACCCTTTTCCGCCAACACCAGGAACCCATTTTGGAATTTTAATGTTGTTTAGTCCACCAAGAAATGCATTGATCAATCCAATCATTGTGTTTAGTGGTGCTTTAGCCATAGCAGCAATCATATCAAAAATACCGCCAAAAATATTTACAACACCATTCCACGCTCGTTCCCAATCTCCAGTGAAAATTCCAGTTATAAAATCTATAAATCCGGTAAAAATTCTCTTACCTGCATCGAAAAAGTTTTGGAAATTTTGTATGATTCCTCCAAAAATATTACTTATGTATCCAGCAATGAAATTAAATACTTCTACTGCTACATCTGAAATACCCTGAAAGAATGCATTCACACCATTTCTAAACCATTCAACTTTGTTGTATGCCATCACTAACCCAGCAATCAGTAACACAATACCAGCAACAACTAATGTAAAAGCTCCGCCAGAAAGGCTCAACATTTCAGCACCTTTCATCCATACACCAAAGAACCCACTAGCAGCTGAAGCTATTTTCGTGATAGATCCAGCGATAGTTCCAAAGGCAATCAATGTAGGCCCGACAACTGCAGCTATACCCGCTATGGTCATAATAGTTTTCTTTGTGTCTTCGTCTAAACCTCTAAACCACTGAGCTGCATTTTTCACTGCTTCAGCAACACTGTTGATCGTAGGTGCTAATTGCTCACCAACTTCGGCTGCAGCTAGCATCATATTGTTCATGGCGCTTTGGTATGTAACAGTTTCTTCTACGCCATCAGCCATATTTTTTGCTGAGCCAGTCACGTTGTCATACGATCCTTTGACACCCTCCATCTCCTTGGATAATCCACCCATTGCTTCGATAACCTGTACTGCATTATCTTCTCCAAGTGAGCCGAACAAGCTGGAAACTAACGTCGCTTTTTCAGTTTCGTCACCAACCTTAGAAATCTCACTTGCTAGAGCGCTAAATATTTCATTGTTAGAAGCTCCATTTGATTTCATGGTGTCATACATCGTTTGCCACTCACCGCCAAGATCCTCAACAGCCGTTTGAATAGTGCCATCTGAAATCCTAACGCCCATTTCTTTAACAAGGTCATTTACTTTGTCAAGATTATAAGCGCCGCCTTTTAAACCAGCTTGCAATATCTCAAACATTTCTTTTGCAGAATAGCCATTTTGTTTAAATTGAACGGCATACTCAGCTAAATTGTCGCCAAGCTCATGCGTTTTATCTAAACCATTTTGTGTAGCAATAGTGATATAATCCATCGCTTCTTGACCGCTCATGCCATACGCTGTCATTAATGCATTGGCACCACGCATCGTTTCTTCCATATCAGAATCGAATGTTTTTTCTAAAGACAAAGCTTGCTTAATCATATTTTCTATGACAGTCGAACTTTGCTTTCTTAGTTCAGGAAACTGATTGCCAAGGCTAATAACGGCTTCTTTTGCTTCATCGATCGTTTCGACCATGCCTGAAGCGAAAATATTTTCAACCGCTGTATTCATGGACTCCGCTTCTTTTTTAGTTAATCCAAAAGCTGATTCAATTAATTTTTGAGCGCTGGATAACTCATTAAATGTTTTCACGCCAACTGTAGCGGCTGCTACAACTGGTGCCGTAACACCAACAGATAATTTCTCTCCGGCACTTTTTATTTTCTCACCAGCTTTTTCGATCTTTTCCAACTTTTCAGCAGTGGTTAATGCTTTATTCCCTTGCGCATCTAGCGCATCATTCGTAGATTGTAGTGCTTTACGCAAGTTGTTTTCGCTTGTTTCAGCTTTAAGCAACATTTCATAAAGCTTACGAGTCTTTTCGGAATTTTCGCCAGTTTCTTCCGCAGCCTTCTTATATGCTTCACGTAAACCTTCTGTTTTAGCAGTCGCAATAGATAATTGTTTTTCTAATTTCTGTTTAGCAGCCGCTAATTTTTCAGTTGCAGTCGCATTTTTATCCATCGCAGATATTTGATTTTTATATTCAAGTGCGGCTAACTTCATGTCATTATTGATTTCCTTGATTGTTTTAGAATAAGCGACTTCACCGTTCATTCTAAAATTAAGGACTACATCAGATTCTTTTGTGTTTTTCGCCATGCTTTTCTCCTTTCTACCAGAATGGACTATTATCTAGCGTAGTTGTTTCCGGTATTTCAAAATCAGGACTATTCGCTAGTAGCCACTGGATATAGGATTTAAGCCACAAGTTTGGCGTTGCTCGTAAAAAGAAATCCTCACTCCAATTTAATAGAGTGAGGGCTACATAAAGATAAAAATCCCATGGAGTACCTATCGGTTCCATTTGCGATTTTGATTTCGACTTTTTCTTTTTTGGGTTTTTGAGACTTGATAATCTTGTGGCTTTTTGGATTTTTTTAAGTCTACCTCTTGGAATTGTTTTGGCGCGTAGATCCGCATGCAAACTGAATAGACTTGTAAAACTTCATCGCCCATACCAAGTAGCCGTTCGATTGTTTTAGGATTTTCTTTTAACCCACCAGTTCTCAACATTCCATAAATCAACGCGCGCATAATTTTGAAATCGGAAGGTGTTATAGATCTTGAATCAAGTTTACCATTTGCCCGTTTCAACATGTCATTCATGTCTGCCTCAAAAATCGAATAATCTTGATCGTAGATTTCCGCTATATATTCCCAGGTTTCCATTGTTGCATCTACCGGAAATTGCTTGCCGCGAATCGTAACCGTTGGTAATTCATCTAATGTGATACCATAATCAGATAATTTAGCCATTATTACACCTCAAATTTATTTTATTAAGACAATTCAATCGTTGCCCCATCTGCTGTTGGAGTGATTGTTCCAACAACTGGTACTGGCACCTCTTCAATTGCTAGTTTATTCCATTGTTCCTCGCTATATACAGGCTGTGCAATGAATTGTTCTAGCGAAATGCCTTCTGCACTTTCACGGTAAGAATCAAAAGTTGAATATATTACATTATTGAAATTCAACCCATATGCATTAAGATTTGCTGTTACATCATTAATTTTAATTTCTGATTCTGCTGTAACATATGTTTCATCAATAACATTTGATAATTGTACCTTAGGATACCAAACAGCTTTCTTGCCTCCACCTTCAATATTTCCGATAAACCCAAAGGCAAAATACGGTAATTCAACGGCATTTGTTTTGCTAAATGTAACCCCTTTTTGAGCAACCAATCCTTTGATTTTATCCAATGTAGCGACAGGAATCCCAACATGAGTTAAACCGATCTCATGTTTGGTTTCTCGCCCAATCGATCGAAATAGTTTGCTCGAAGCGTATTTCTCTAATGTAGATCCATTCCCACTAATAGCCAATTCAGTTGCAATCGGTAATCGTACAATTTCATCATAAGTTGGTGCAGCATTAGGCGAATCAGGTGTTAACATCATAGCAATTAAGATATCATCTAATCCTTCAAAAAATTTAATTTCTTTTGCATCCAAATCAATCACCCTTTCCATTGT
>SKDY01001827.1_pt1 | contig 12268 bp, 8 predicted proteins | sample 4826591 | NCBI WGS metagenome assembly SKDY01 (sample SAMN11008823, study PRJNA524170) | human gut metagenome | biome: Human fecal sample; material: Feces; isolation source: fecal sample from pouch patient p10, p22 | host: Homo sapiens | place: Israel: Tel-Aviv | collected 2016-06-15
GTTATTTTTAACTTATCTTTAAGGTTTTGTAGTATAATAAACTATTGTAATTACTATATATAACTATAATAGGAATATTAATGGAGGAGTGGATATAGATGCAGCCGTTTCGATTTATACACTGTGGTGATCTGCATTTAGGGGCACCCTTTCAATATGCTACAGGTATTAGCAGCGCTGTTGATCGCGTTGTAAGTGAAGCAACCTATGTAGCCTTAGATAAAATTATTGATACTGCTATTACAGAACATGTTCATGCTGTTGTAATAGCTGGTGATATTTATAATAGCGAAGACCATAATTTAGAGGCTCAAGTCCGTTTTGTGCGCGCCATGTATCGCTTGGCGGAGCATCGTATTGATGTCTATATGGTACAAGGTAACCATGATCCTGCTGAAAGCTGGAAAGCACAATTACAGATGCCAGATAATGTACATGTATTTTCTAGCGAACAGGTACAGCGTTTCCCGCTCATCGTTAACAATATAGAAATTGGTGGCGTATATGGTATTAGTTGTGGTCATGGTAATGAAAGCGACAACTATGCTCGTCAATACAGAGCTTTTGAACGGGATGAGTTTTCTCTTGCTGTTATGCATGGTACTGTAGGTTCTAGCGTAGGCTCTGAAAATCATAATGTAATAGGACCTTGTAACTTAACTGATTTAACAGAGGCTGCTATGGATTATTGGGCATTGGGCCATATTCATAAATCTCAAGTTCTTAGCGAGGAGCCTCTCGTAGTTTATGCTGGTAATTCGCAAGGATTGCATCGTAAAGAACATGGACCTAAGGGATGTTATCTTGTATCTGTATCTCATAATGGTCATTGTGATTTGCGATTTATCGACACCTGCGCTGTCCGGTTTGAGGAAATCAAAATCGATATTGCTGGCATGCAAAATGAAACGGATTTCTTAGAGATTTTGCGCCGTAAAAAAGAAAATTTGCGAAAGCAGCATAAGAAAAACATCTTGCTATCCATCGTTTTGTCCGGTACAGGACCTCTACATCGCCTATGTACGCAAGAGGGGATTCGAAAACTATGGTTGCAAGAGTCTCAAAATGAAGAGAAAGGCAAATCTATATTTGTTATGCCTTACCGTATCATTTCTAATACAAGACCTAGTATTAATCTAGTCGAACGACGTCTGTTAACAGATGTAGTAGGTGATTACTTGCGTGCTTATGACGATATGGTAGATGGGGATGCGATACAGATTGCGCGCCAAATCATGGCTGATCGTCCTGAATTTAAGCGCTTAGGCGCATATGCCGATTTATTAAGTGATGAATTATTGGCACGAGCTTTGAAACGTTGTGAAATTGAAGGTGTTACTGTATTGATGGGGGCTAATGATGAACATTAAACGCATACGATTTGATGAATTTGGCCCGTATCGCGACTGGTCTTTCACCACGGGTGACAATGGGGTTCAACTGATGTATGGCCCTAATGAAAGTGGTAAAACATCCTTGCTCGAAGGGATGCGCACCTTGCTATTTGGCGGTACTCATAAGGCTTATGGCCCTATGACGGGGGCCCTTGATGTGGACCGTAATGGTGAAAGCTACTATATCGGTCGTAAGGGTAAGCAGTTAGACTTTTACAGTCCTGGTAATCCTGCCATCCATGAAGAGCCGGCTCAACATTGGTGGCATGGCATCGATAAAAAAACATATAATCGCATATTTGCGTTAACATTAGACGACCTACAAGGCCTTGATGTATTACAAGAGGTAGAGGTTCGTTCCCGATTCTTTGGCGCCGAAGGGGGAGAACACTTAGGGGGAGCTGTTAAGGATGTTGAAAAAGGGGCTACAGACCTACTTGTAGCATCCTCGAATGGTAAACGTCGCATCAATGTGTTGATGGATGAGCTTAAAGAAAACCGCCAAAAGCTGAGTCAGTTGGCGGAGCATGAAGCGCAATATGTGGAATTACAAACCGTCTTTCACAGTACGGAGCAAACCGAAATAGAATTGCAAAATCAGTTGAAAGAATGGAAGGAATATCGGGATGGTATCGATGTAGTATTGCGTGCGTGGGATACGTATCGTCGCAGTGAAGAGGCACGTATGCACATGCAGCAGTATAATAGTGAGCTCGCCTTGAGTCGTGATGAGTTTCTTCGCCTTGATGAAGAAATTAAACGGGCTCGTGACAATATGCAATTATGGCAGGAAAAGGAAGCAGCATTGATGCCAGCTAACTTTAGTCCTGATAGCCCATTTGGAACTTATGGCCAAGATATTGAAGATCTTATTCAACAAGGTGCTAAATGGGAGCAGTTACGCCGTGAGTGCGAGGAAGGCGATGCGTACATCCGTAAGGTTAGAGAACAATTGGAGTTTTCACGCACCCTACATTCTGCGTGGCGTCATGATGAGCCAATGGCAGAAGACATCAATTGGTTTGATGGAGAACGTTTGGCAAGTCGTTTGCGCACCGCAAAAGAACAACTTTTACATTGGCAAGACCGCAAACCTGCAGAGGCTACCGATGAGGTGCCGACGGCGAACCTTGAAGGGGCATCCTTACCTAACTTTAGTGAAGAAGAATTAGCTAAAAAAGAATATTTAGAACGTGAATTAGATCGTATCTTAATGGATATAGATCGAGTAGAGGCTAGACGGAATAGTCCTGGTTCAGATGCACAGCCTACAATTCTGCCAAAATGGCTACAACGCATTAGTGGTATAGGTGCTGTTATTGCTGTATTGGTAGTATTAGCAGGTCTGTTGGTTCTTGAATCTGCATTATATACTATAGGTGGTTTTATTTTCTTGATTCTATCTATGGGGCTATTCTGGTATGCAACTTGGAGGCTTCATAATGGTAACTCTGATGTGTCTAAATTAAACTATGAGTTACAAATTTTATCCTCCCGTAAATCCGATGTAGGGCATCAGCTAGAGGCTTTGATCAAGGCTGCTACGCCTACAGCGAGTCCTGTACCATCCTTAGAAGGGGTGGCACATCTTGAACGTTGGATTCAAGAAGGTCATACATTACAAGGCATTTACGATGAAGCTCTCGCAGCATGGCAAAACTGGTTACCACAAGGGGCGGCTAAGAGTCTCGATGAAGATGATTTCTTTGGCCTCAAACATGAATATGATCAATATCATGAGCAACTACGTACTATAGAAGGCTATGAAAAGCGTTTAGCGGAGCATAAAGAAGGCCTACGTATTATTGAAGACCAAGCGATGGCTTTGTGGTATAACCTTGGGATAGAGGCGCCAGTATCTCCAACAGAGCTAAAACGCATTTATAACCAATATAAGAACTTCCAACAAAATAAGATTGTATGGGAACAAAAGGAAGCACAACGTAAAAGCTTCCGCAATGAATACGATAATTGGCATCGCAAGGAAAAAGAGCTACTCCTTCGTCAACAAGAACTGCTCCATAAAGCTGGTATGGAAAGCTCTAACGAGTATCGTCAACATCTTATCGATGAGGACCAATATAAACAGTGGCAAACCATCTATAAGCAAAGTCAGGTGCAGCTTGATTTACTTGCTCCTGATGCGGAGAATAAAGATTTGTTCTACCGTCGTTTGCGAGAAGGGAACAAGGATAACTGGTTGGATGAATTGGCTCATTCTGAGCGTGAAATAGCCTCTATCGAAGATAAATTGGCTACCTTGTACGAGCGCCGCGGCCAAATCGTTGAAGCCATGCGTACACTTGGTTCTGACCAGGAACAACACCAAATGTTGCAAGAACGAGAGGCTTTACAAAGTGAATTAGAGTCTGCTCTCGAAGATTGGGCTACGCAAGTATTGATAAGCCATTGTATGGATAAGGCTCAACAATCATATGAACAAGAAAAACAACCTCATATGTTAGAACTTGCCTCCTCTTATGTTGAAAGACTAACTGGTGAGAGGTATACACTTGATATTCTAGGTATCAATAAAGGGGTAGCACTTATCAACAACAATGGGGAACGACTAGAACTTAAATTCTGGTCTAGTGGTTTAGCTGACCAAGTATACTTGGCATTGCGTCTTGCCCTAGCAAAGGTATTCTCTTATCAAGTAGAATCCTTGCCGATTATTTTGGATGATATTTTGGTGCGCTTTGACGAAAATCGTCAACGTAGTGCCTTGGAACTGTTGGCTGAGCTTGGAAAGAATCAACAGATTTGGCTCTTTACCTGTCAACGCTCTGTATATGATATGGCTCAATCCATTATGGGTATCGATTGCCATAGATTGAGTCGTAGTTAAATCAAAGTGGTAATGAAATAATAATCCCTGTGGAGGCATATGCTTTCACAGGGATTATTAGGGATTATTAAAGAATAAATAATGTAAGTGATTGTAACTAAAGTAACTGTTTTAGTTACACAAGTGTGTTAGTATACATTTAGAACGAAAGGGGTTGGGTACTTGAACACAGCATATTTGGACATGATCCAAGGAAAGAACCCTGGTGTAACGCCTGTGTGGTATATGCGACAAGCTGGTCGTAGTCAAGCGGAATACCGCAAAATCAAAGAAAAATATACTTTATTTGAAATTACAAAAGAACCTGAGCTATGTGCTCGCGTTACGGAATTACCTGTTAAGGAATACGGCGTCGATGCGGCGATTCTCTACAAAGATATTATGAGCCCCATGGTGGCTATGAATGTAAATGTAGAGCTCAAGGCTGGTGTGGGGCCTGTATTTAGCACGCCTATCCGCTCTATGGCTGATGTGGATAAATTAGAAACCTTTGATCCTACAAAGGTAGATTATATTGCAAAAACGATTACATTATTAACTTCTGGTATGCTCGATGTGCCACTCATTGGTTTCTGCGGGGCACCGTTTACTATTGCGTCCTACCTTATCGAAGGGGGTCCAACAAAGAATTACAATAAGACTCGCGGTATGCTCATCGGTGCTCCAGATATGTGGAATGCATTGATGACAAAACTAGCGGACATGTCCATTGCGTACTTGTCCATGCAAGCCGAAGCGGGTGCTAATGCACTTCAAATCTTTGACTCTTGGGTAGGTGCTGTTAATGCAGACCAGTATAAACAAGGAATTTACCCTCATATGGAGCGGATTATAAAGACTGTGAAAGCTAAATATCCTCATTTGCCAATGGCCATGAATGGTGTTGGTACGGATCATTTGGTGTCTATTTGGTCTCACTTGCCTTTAGATGTCATTGCCCTTGATTGGCGTAGTTCCATCGTTATGGCAAACGAGCGCGGCGTAACACAAACGGTACAAGGTAACTTGGATCCGGCGTATTTGTTCGGAGACGAAAAAACATTGGCCCGCGAAGTGGATCGCATCTTGCTCGACGGCGTTCGCTATGGGCGCCATATCTTTAATTTGGGTCATGGTGTATTCCCAGAGGCAGATCCTCAAAAACTCCATTGGCTAACGGACTATGTGCATGAACGTAGTCGTGAGATTTGGGCTCAAGAGAGGTAAATTAGTGAAAGTAGAAAAAAAAGGATTATTATTCCTGTCTTATGGCAGCCCTTTAAGTAAGGATGATTTAGTACCCTATATGACGAGCATTCGTCGTGGCCGTGTACCAACGGAAGCAGAGCTTACAAATCTCACTAAGCGTTATGATACAATCGGTCAATGGGAAAATATTGAGCTCCAAACTATGGCAGAGTGCCAATATAAAGCATTGCTTACTCTGTTGCCGACTATGCCTTCCGCTATTGGTTTTTTACACATGAAACCATCCATTGCAGATGCGGTTGATTCCTTAGTCCAGCAAGGAGTGGAGCATATTATCGCTATTGTAACAGCTCCATTCTTCACCGCTCTCGGTACTGGAGCTTATGAAAAACAAGTGCAAGCAGCCATTTCAAACTATGATAATGTGACATTCGACTTTATCCGTTCCTGGTGGGACCAACCAACTTTCAAGGAATACTGGGTAAAAGCACTTTCAGAGTGTGTGCATAATGCTAAAGATGTATTCGTTATTTTTAGTGCGCACAGTATACCTCTTATCAATAATCATGGTGGCGATTCGTATGCGTTAGCTTTAGAGGAAAGTGCTAAAGAGATTGCTGAATATTGTAAATTACCGAATTGGTCTGTGGCATGGCAAAGTGCGGCTCCTCATGGCCAATGGTTGGGCCCTACTGTAGAGGATGCAATCAATGAAGCTTTACAAACTGGTGCTACTCGCATTGCTTTTGTACCATTTGGATTTGTAAGCAATCACGTTGAGGTACTGTACGATAATGATGTGGAGTGTAAAGAACTCGTTGAAGCAAAGGGCGCAACATATATGCGTGCACCAATGCCAAATTGTAATGAAACATTTTTACAAGCAATGGCGAGTGCAATAATAGAAAGGATTCATTCGTGAACGTAACAATTGTGGGCGGTGGCTTAACAGGGCTAACAGCGGCTTATTATTTAGGTCATGCAAAGCCAGAATGGACCATTACTCTTTACGAACAAGCACCACGATTTGGTGGGAAAATACAAACGCAACATGTGGATGACTTCGTAGTGGAACTCGGTCCTGACTCCTATTTGGGTCGTAAAACAGAAATGACAGATCTCGTGCATGATCTTGGGCTAGGGGATACCCTTGTGTCTAATGAAACAGGTCAAGCCTTTGTGTATGATAAGGGCTCTATCCACCCAATTCCGGGCGGCTCCATCATGGGCATTCCTACGGAAATGATGCCCTTTGTGAAAGCAACGCTCATTTCCTGGCCTGGTAAATTGCGTGCAGGCTTAGATTATTTTAAGAAACCATACCAACTCGATGAAAATGGGGATGTATCCATTGGTCATTTCTTCAAATACCACTTAGGACAAGAAATGATGGATAAACTCATCGAGCCCCTATTAGCGGGTATCTATGGTGGCGATATTTATAAAATTAGTCTATTGTCGACATTCCCTCATTTTATTCAAGTAGAACAAAAGTATGGGAACATGGTAAAAGGTATGATGGCTGCTAAGATGAGTCACTCCAAAGCAGGTGTCTCTAAGGCCGCCAAAGGGGCTGTTACTGAAGGTGATGGCCCTCGAGCTGGTAAAGGCACTATGACGGACCGTCAATTTGAAAGTCACGAGGCAAAGTCTGGTCAAGCTAATTTTGCTAGTAATAGTGCAAGCAGTTCGAACCATGTAACAAAGACTAGTTCAAATCATCAGTCTGCTAAGGCGCAAACGGATATGGAAAGTCGGAAGGGAACAGCGGCTCAATCCGGCATGTTTCGTCAATTGACAGGCGGCCTTGAAAGCGTGATTACCGCTATCGTTGAGGCTATGCCTAGTAATGTACACTTGCATACAGGTACACTAGTTTCTGATATTCGATATATTGATGGTGTATATGCAATCGATGTAGTGAAGTCGTGTAACGATTCTTGTGGCTGTCAATCTACGGCAGACCATGTGATTATCACTACACCGCCGGCAACATATACTCAATGGTTCAAGGATGATGCGGGTTTTGATTTCTTGCGTTCCATGGAGCAATCTAGTTGCGCCATTGCTATCATGTCTTTTGATAAAAGCACCTTTGATGGTGATTTAAAGGGATCAGGTCTTCTCATTACTCGTAACACGAATACACCTCTCACAGCGTGTACCATTCTTAATCAAAAATGGCCACAAACTACGCCTGATGATAAGGTAGTGTTGCGCGTCTTCATCGGTAAGCCTGGTAATGATGTGGTAGAACGACTCAGCGAAGAGGAACTTTCAGAATTGGCAGTCAAAGAAATTCAACATATCATGGGTTTTTCTGTCAAACCTGAATGGGTACGTATCAATCGTCTCATTCACTGCATGCCGCAATATAATGTAGGCCATCGTGCAGGGATTAAAGCAGTCCGTGAACATGTGGCGGAACATTATCCAAATTTACACCTCATCGGTACGCCATTTGATGGCATTGGTATTCCTGATGGTGTAAAACAAGCAAAAGAACTGGTAGAAAAACTTGTGAATGACAAGTAAAATAGTGACTTGCTTAAAAGAGTTAGTATTAAGAGCTATAGGATTATCCTCAGCATAAAAGTAGAAGTTTAGTCTTAACTAAAGAATGTACTAATAAAAAATCTCAATAGAAACTAAATTGAAAAGACTCTATATGCTATAATAGTAAGTGGAGTCTTTTGATTTCCGTAATTATAGATATACATTATTATTTTGATATAATCACCATAGATAGGAGTGATCATAATGGGAAAAGCAATCCCTACAGTAGAAGGTTGGCATAGCCAACACATGGTATTCGCTATGGATTTCAGCGCATGGAACTGCTTCACAGAGGATGAAAAAGCAGCAGCGCGCAATGAATTAAAAGCATTCTTAGCCGACCTTGAAGCTAAACATCAAGCCAAAGAAGGTAGCTATGCATTCTATGATTGTAATGGAGCAAAAGGGGATTTAATTCTATGGATTCTCGGCCCGTCCCTTGAATACTTGGCTCAAGTAGAACGTAAATTCCGCCGTCTTGCTATTGCAAGCGTGTTGGTGCAAACGTATTCCTATACATCTGTAACAGAAGTAAGCACCTATGTTAAGGCTAAGCTCGACACAGAGGAAGTTAACCAAAAATTATATCCTCATGTACCTCGCGATAAATATATCTGTTTTTATAATATGAGTAAAAAACGCGAAGGTGATGATAATTGGTTCATGCTACCACCGCAAGAACGCGGAGCCTTGATGAAGTCTCACGGTGAACTTGGTAAAACATACTTGGACGTTTTATCTGAATTCACCACAGGTGGCTGTGGCTTAGATGACTGGGAATGGGGTATTACCATCTTCAGTAACGACGATATCCAATTCAAAAAAATCGTATACGATATGCGCTTTGAAGTAGCCAGTGCAAAATATGGTATCTTCAGCGACTTCTACGTTGGTACCATCATCGACGACGCACTACTAGAAGAAATCTTTGGATAATAAAAGAGCCTGCAATGCAGGCTCTTCTTTATTATTTAATTCATATATATCGATAAATAACTGCTTATTGTATCGTATATTTGTTCAATTTATAATGTTGTTAAGGTAGTCGGCGAGGTTGGGCCTCTCTTCGTTATAGAAGGGGGTGAGCTTATGAGTGACTTTGAACTTATTACAGTTATTACTGGAATCTTGACGCTAGTCGTTTCCTTTGGAGCACTTATAGCGCTTATTTGCCTCACAAAAAGCAAATAGCCCTCCGTTACCAAGTGTAATTAGATAAACAGAAAGGCCATTTCCTAGATAATTAGTTTTTGAGATGCGCCTGACGTTCCTACTCGTCTGACTATCTATTTATATTATAGAGATAAAGGTATATATCGTCAAATTAGAATGAATGGACTGCCTAGCAGTCCATTTTTCTCCCCTCAAAATGAAGGCTATAATTTTGAGGGGAGAAAAGTTAATATATGCACTATACTTCGTAAAATATAATTCACAATATATGAGTATCGCACTCGCAACTATATTCTCATAAAAGAGAACCCCGCATCTATCCGACTTACGAGGTCAAGGCCCTAGGCCGTAGACCTGATAAGTATGGAGGAGAGATGCGGGGTTTCTTTTATCACTTAGTATAGAAAAGTGAATTATATTTTGTAGTACTGTTCAGTGAACGTAAATTTTCTGTTCCAGAAAATTATACGTTCATATTTGCTGACTTACGCACATAGAACCAGTAGCACACTGCTACAGTTACAATGTTAAATGCAAGTAATACAGCAAAGGCTGGGTGAATATTGCCGAACATGGAATATACAAAGCCAAAGATCTTAGGTGTAATGAATGCACCGTATGCAGCTACAGCGGCTACGAAACCTGTAATTAAAGAGGAGAGCAAAGGATTGCCAAATACGTGTGGAATCATACGGAATGTTGCACCGGTAGCAAAACCACAGCATACAAAGGTTAATACGGACATTGCGAAGAAGAATGGGAAGTTGTGCATATCTACACCAACCGCAATCAATGCAGTGGAAGCACATAAGCCGATAAGACTAATGAAGGTAACTTTTGTACCGCTGTTGATCTTATCTGCTAACCAACCACCTACAGGACGAAGGGCACCTGCTACAAGTGGTCCTACGAACGCGATAGACGCAAATGGAATTTCAGGGAATTCTTTGCCTACTAATAGACCAAGTGCTGCTGCGTAACCAGAGAATGCACCGAAAGAACATGTATAGAGCAATGTTAGCGCCCATGTGTGCTTGTTACCAAAGATTTGTACGAGGTTTTTAGGATTTGGTTTTTCTAGAGGTAGGTTATCCATGAAGCGAGTCATCAATGCAAGGATAACAACAAGAGGTACAACCCACATGAAAGCTGCATTAGCTAGATATACTGCGTTGCCCTTAATAATTGTTGGTGTTACACCAAATACACTACCTAAAGCCGCAGATCCCATAGCAAATGGAGCTAGGAAGTAGATTACAGAAATGCCAAGATTACCAACGCCACCGTTGATACCAAGAGCTGTGCCTTTTTCAGATTTAGGGAAGAAGTTACCAATGTATGCCATAGAGGATGAGAAGTTGGCACCTGCTAAACCGATAAGGGCTGTTAAAATCATAAATGTCGCATAAGAAGTTGTTGTATCTTGTACAGCAAAGCCGAGCCACACAACAGGAACTAATAAGATAATTGTGGAAATAAATGTCCAGTTTTTACCGCCTAACAGTGCTGGCATGTATGTGTATACAAATCGCAATGTGGCACCTACTAGGCCTGGTAAGGCAGCCAATGTAAATAATTGATCAGTAGTAAAGTTAAATCCAGCGCTATTTAGCTGAGCCGCAATGGTTGCCCATAAGTACCAAACACAGAATGAAAGTGTTAAGGCAATAGTGGATATAACGAGGTTTTGTTTAGCAATTTTTTTGCCAAACTTTTCCCAAAATTCCGGATTCTCCGGTTGCCAATTAGCCACGATTTCGCTGCGGCTTGCACCTACTTGAGGCATTTTTAGTTCGTTCATTTTGAACTTCTCCTTACTGTAACAACTATACACGCAGATAAGACAAGAAAAATATATTAAAATTATATATAAAGTATATATAAATAATAAAATCTAAAAAAATCCTATAGAAAGTATTCGATTTGCTTACAAATTGCGTTATAATTATTGTAGCATTAATATTTTTCAATGTCTTACATCACAGATATATTATATAGTGTAATTTTTTTTGTGAATGTGATGTAAAACACACATATTCTGAAATTAATAAGTTATAATAATCTTATATATACGAAAAAGTATATAGTATAGGTGCTTTTACTATAAATAGATTAGTATAACTAATGGATTTTGTTATAAAAGTACTGTGGAGTGATAATGGTATGGATCAAAATTTAATTAACCAATTGCTTGCTTTGCCGGGTGAGGAACTACATCTTAAAAAAGGTGATTTTCTCTTCCGTGAGGGGGACAAGGCAGAATACTTTTACGTAGTAGTAAAAGGTAGAATGAGCATTAAAAAGTTCGAAGCTAGCGGACACATTTTTGCGTTGCGTTTAGTAGGACCGAATAATGTAATTGGTGAGGTTCCGTTGTATGAGGAGAACACTAGATCATATGTGTTCAACGCCATTGCTCGGGAGGATTGCTCTGTTTATTGTATACGCTATGATGTGTTGGAAGGGGCTATTGCAAAAGACCATTCATTGGCCATTGCGATGATGAAAATCTACACTTTACATATGCGTCGTCAACAGGCAAAATACCGAGACTTGCTACTTTACGGCAAGAAGGGAGCATTCTATTCTACCTTGTTGCGCTTAGCCAATAGTTATGGTGTAAAGCGCGAGGATGGTATCTTTATTGATATTGCCCTAACAAATCAAGAGTTGGCTGAGTTTGCTGCCACATCAAGAGAAAGTTTAAATCGCATGTTAAGTGAGTTGCGTAAGTTAGGCTATGTAGCCTATGACAAACACCATCTAGTAATCTGTGATTTTGACGCTTTAATCGGATTACTTGATTTAGAGGTTGATGGTATCGACCCTAATATTAGTAATATCGAATAACAGGATTTTCTCCCTTGTGTTAGCACATCTAGCACAAGGGATTTTTTTGTAGTTTTGAAGGAGGACACGAGATGAGCTTGTTGTCTCAAAAGTTTAAGTTTCTTCGTAAGAAGGAAGTATCTCCAAGTGGTCATCAAATCACAGAAGATGGTGGTCGCGAGTGGGAAAATTTTTATCGTGACCGTTGGTCCTACGATAAAGTAGTCCGTACGACTCATGGTGTAAACTGTACTGGTTCTTGTAGCTGGAACATTTATGT
>SKDY01001833.1_pt1 | contig 12230 bp, 10 predicted proteins | sample 4826591 | NCBI WGS metagenome assembly SKDY01 (sample SAMN11008823, study PRJNA524170) | human gut metagenome | biome: Human fecal sample; material: Feces; isolation source: fecal sample from pouch patient p10, p22 | host: Homo sapiens | place: Israel: Tel-Aviv | collected 2016-06-15
AACAAATAGAATATATATAATATATATTTGTTATATTACATATATAACATATATTACATATATAATTTATATAATATATATTTGTTATATAATAAGTATAACAATATTTATGTTTTATATTTGTTATATTACATATATAACAATATTTATATTTTATATTTGTTATAGTATAAGTATAACAATATTTATATATTTTATATTCTCATTTAGATTATGTTATACTATTTATTAATTATGTTATACTATTTAATTTTGCAAGATAAGCATACTTTTATTATTTTGTCAATAGCACTTAAAATCGATTCTAAGGGGTCTGAGAGCCTTTCTAAGGGGTTTTAATACCATAGCACCTTTTTGAATGCAGGACACCCTTAGAATCGATTCTCAATTAGCACCCTTAATTTTCGTTGAAATTTAGCCATTCTTTTTTGAGAATACACTCTAATTGAGAATACATTTTGCAAGATTTACAAAACGTCTTGCAATTGTATTATTTTTTGACACAATTTAATTATCAAAATGATAATGAAACCCTACCTAATTAACCTTTAATTTGAACGTAGATTTCAACGTTTGTAACGTTTTCCCAAGTAGTTTTTTTGAACTTTTCCTACTATATAAATATATATAAGGGATTTTTTAGGCTCTAAAACTTTTTAAATTTTTTTTAATTTTTTTGTTGACTTTTATTTTTACATAGTGTAATATTAATTATGTCGAAGGGCAGTCGCCCCTCGGTGGTGGTGGTTTATACCACTTCAAAATATTTTCAAATTTTTTGTTGACAAGGTTTTAAACCTATGTTAATATTAAATTGTGGTTGACAAACACCAAGTAAAGTGATAAACTTAAATTGTTAGTTCGCATCCTTGAATGACGATAACGTTTAAAAGTTTTTCAAAATAGGTGTTGACAAACACCAAATGAGATGATAAGATATAAGAGTAGTGCAAGGTGGGAACAGTAAGACAAGCACTTAAAACCATGTGAACCAAGGTCGTATAGTAAGGGAAATACGTTACCCTCTGAAATGATTGGGGGAGTGAGCCTAGAATCAACGATTTGCTTTGTAAAGGCATCTCGTCCAAAGTTGGCGAGTTTGTACACGTTCTACTTAGTAGGCACTTTGAGGTCGTGAAATGATTTGAAACTTTTTAAAATTTGGTGTTGACAAACACCAAGTAAGGTGATAAACTTAAGATAAGAACACACGATTTGCTCCATTGAACTCTAGGAGCAACGGAAACTGCTAGTGACCGAGAGGTTAACTGGTAAGTCCGAGTGTGGGAGTCCTCCACCAATGGGTGATGGTGGGAGCTTGAGTGGGGCTACAAAACACACACTTAATATGGTGCGACCGTCAAACGGTGTTTGACATATAGTAGGGTGGCACACACTAACAACTCTATAATTTTAAGATTTTAAAGCCTTTTAAAGTGTGGCTTTAAGGGGATTTAAAGTCTTAAAGTTATAAAGTTTAAGATTTTTAAATTTAAGTATTGACAAACACCAAGTAAGGTGATATACTTAAGATAAGCAGTAAGCGAGGACACCATCGCACTTAAGGTGGCAGTCGCTAGTGTGACTGGGTAAATATACACTTGACAAACACCAAGTAAGGTGATAAACTTGAATTAAGCACATTGACAAACTTATATATATTCGCTTTAACACTTAAAAGTCCGTAGTAGATACTTGGAACTTATAGCTCTTTGTGAAGGGTATTGAATTCGGACTGTCGAGGTAGGTAACCAACTCGAAATCATACTGCTATGTGTACATAGTAAGTGGTGGAGATTTCACTGGAAGAGTGCAGAAATGCAATCAGTGCAAGATGGGGAAGTAGGTAGATTAGTCACTTAAAATGGATATACAGTTAACATAAGATGGCAGAGGTATTTTGTACCCTTTTACAAGGGGAGTTTGTATCCTCGTAAGTCCAGTAACATGGTTTGTTTTGACTAGACTAAGAGTGTGTTTCGGCACTATATCCGAAAACCTATCGGTGGAGGTGAACCGTTGGTTGTAGGTTATCCAAAACCTATGCAGTACGGTCTAGTAAGCATCAATTTACACACTTCGAAGGGTGGCAGTTGCATCTGCTCCCTTCGGTGGAGTGTGTTTCGAGGGTTTAAGGTTCTTGAACCTTGGAATCACAGTCCACCGACTGAACAAAATACACAAAAAACGAAAAAATACATGGTTGAAGGTGGTCGAGCCTTCAAGATAGGAGAAAATAAAAATGAAAATGAATTTACAATTATTAGCAAAGAAAAAACAAAAAGAAGAAAAACCATTAACAGAAAAACAAATAGGTGCATCAATGAAAAAAGCAATGAATGCAGGGTTCGAAGTGAAAAATGCTTGTCAAGCACACATAGTAAACAACTTTACACAATTATTCAATGATAAATTCTACATGAAGGAAAACAACAAAACTGATAGAATCCCAGTATTCAACTTACCAAATATAAAGGTACAAGTGGATTTCTTACAAGTGGTAAAAAATAACCCACAATTAATGGAATTAGTGCCACAAGAAAACATAGAACAGTTCGAGCAGTTTGTGGATTACATGAAAAATAATAAAATGTGCGTAAACTGCCAAGGGTGCAAGGATGCTTGTTATAACAATAAGGCTTATACTCAATACCCAACTAAAGCAATATGTGACTTAAGACAATTATTCAGAGTTATAGAAAAACCTCATGTGGTTATAGGTGAAATAGTTCAAGAGTCTATAAACTCAAAAAATGTTAGATTCAATGGTTCTGGGGAAATACATAACGAGTTCATACTGGATGTATACACTAGAGTAGCAAAGGCGAACCCAACAACAAACTACTACACATACACAAAAAATTATGACCTAATAACTGGTAGAAGGTTACCAAAGAACCTAATAATCAATATATCAGAGTTTGGAACAACTGAAAAAATAAATAAGGTTAGAGAAATGTTACCAATAAACCTTAATACATTCAAGGCAGTAACTAGCGAAGAAATGCAAGAAATCAAAAAAGATAAGCAAAAAGCGAAGTTCATATGTCATGGTGAATCATGCTCGACTTGTGGATTATGCACAAAGAAAAAAGGTGCTACAATCTACTGTGAAATACACTAGAGAGTTTTTGAGGGGATTCTCTAAAAATCCCCATCCCAATGAATATAAATATTCAAAATACATACAAAAAATTAAAATGGTAGTGGGTCGCATCCCACATAAGAAGGAGAAAGCAACAATGGCAATAAAAGACATACTAAACATAACTTTAGAACAATGTATAGAATACTACGAAACTTTAGGAATCGCATTCTGTATAAGGGATGGACAACTTAAAGGTTTCTATAAAAACGTATAAACCGAAACACCTCAAGTTTGGGGTGTCATGCTATGGTGGTGCATAGTGTCTGATGATGGTAGCCAAAAGCCGAAAATACACAAAAATTAAAATGGTAGTGGGTCGCATCCCACAGATAGGAGATAATACACATGAAATTACAAAAATTAACAAGAGTACAAAAATTTATAAAAGAAAACAACATAGAAGTTTTCAATGCAAAAGAAGTAGATGCTAACAATGCAATAATAGTAGTTACTAAGAACAACTACAAAGTATCATTTGTACAAGGTGCAAACCCAAAAAATGGTAAGCCTTTACTATGTGTGGTATATGATGAAAACTATGATACTAAAGACTTTAAAATATCACATGAAGTATGTAAAACTCAAAAAGAAATGATAGAAAAGTTTATAAAAATAACTGGTATGGAAACAACTGAAACTGGAGCAGAAAAATCTACAGTAGCACCTTTAGAAAGTCCAATAAAAATAACTCCAGAGGTTACTGCAATGAATGTAACTAGAGAATCTGAATCTGCTAGACAACTGGAAAAGTTAATAAAATTAGAAGGTAACAAGGCATTTGAGGTGCTTGACTATGGGTGTGGACTAGGTAGAAATATAAAATACTTACTAGAAAATACTAACTGTTTTGTTGATGGGTGCGACACAGAAGAACAAGTAAAAAACATAAACAAAGATGCAGAAAAAATGGCATACTTCAAAAACCAAGCATCTACAATAACTACATCTGATAAGTTAGAAGGTGGTTATGAGTTCATGTTAAACAGCCATGTACTAAATGTGGTTATGGATGATGTGAAAAAAATAATCATAGATGATATGTATAGACTACTAGCAAAAAACGGAAAACTAGTAATCCAAGTAAGAACTGAATCGGATGTAGCATCTGCTAAGTCAAAAGTAAAACATGGTGATGGGTGGCTAATCCAAAAAGGAAAAGATACAACATACCAAGAAGGAATAACAAAAGAAAAAATGCACAGAATGTTAACTGGTGCAGGGTTCAAGATAATAAACCATAGATTTACTAAATCAATACACATGGTAGAAGTTACAAAATAAATATTGACAAACACCAAGTAAGGTGATAACATAAAAAATGTGGGGAGCAATCCCCACGAAAAACAAAAAAAGGAAGGTAGATAAAAATGAAAAATATAATATTAGCAGGAAGTGCAAAATACTTAAATGAAACTATGAAAAATGATGGTTATAGATTAACTGGAATAGAAATATCAAAATGCCAAGAAATACAAACATGGACTTACTTATTAGAAAAACCAGACAATACATATGATTTTGAAACTAAGATTGAGTTTGTAGTGCATGAGTATGACGAAAATGACACTCCAATAGCAATAACAGTACATGATATTAGTTGCAAGTTAATAAATGAATAATTTAAAAAAATCTAAAACAAATACACACTAAAGGAGAAAATACACATGAAATTAAAAAACATAGCATTAACATTATCATTAGTAGCAAATATATTCTTAGCATCTAACATGGGTGCAGATGCAGAACAACAACCTAAGATAGTAGAAGTACCAGTTGAAAAAGTTATTGAAAAAATAGTTGAAGTTCCAGTTGAAGTTCCAGTAGAAGTTCCAGTTGAAGTTGAAAAAATAGTTGAAGTTGAAAAAGTGGTGGAAGTACCAGTTGAAAAAGAATGCGACCATGCATTCACACATGGAAAATACATAATAGGAAACTACAAAGTAGATATTGATGGTGAAATAATAGTAGAGTTTTCAGACTACAGTTATGCATTAATAAACCACGATAAAAAAGAATACATATTCCAACCTTCATGCATGGGTGACTGGCACATGGAGTTTGAAACATTCGAAGAATTAAAAATGGCAATGGAAACTTACTTCCAAGGTGTAGAGGTTACAATACAAGAACCACAAAAAATAGAACAAGATGCAGAAAGTATGGTATTAAATCCAGATGCAATACCATCTATAGAAAAAGAACTGGCAAAAGTACCAACTGCAATAAAAAAATTATTAATAGAAAATGGTGTTGAAATATACCTACAAGAAGGTTATGGAGAGAGCCACCAAGAAGGTGTATACACATATGGTTCTTACTACTGGAGCAATAATGCAATAGTGATGGATGCAACTAATGACAGTATAGAGAGTGCATTAATACACGAAATAGGTCATGCTCTTGATGATTTCTTAAACCTAAGAACAGAAAAAATACTTGAAAGTTACAAAAACAAAGAAGTATACTATGACTATGATTACTACTACAGTTGCATAGAAGAATACATTGCACAGAGTATACATGAATATTACAATGGAACTTTGGAAAAAAATACAGATATGCACAGAGAACTAGACAGAATACTAGGAACTGTAAAATAGAGTTTGTGGATGGTTCTCTAAAAAACATCCTCCCAATAAAAATATAATAGTCGAAGGACTTTAACCTTAAGGAGAAAAAAATGTTTAGATTAATGAGTAGAAGAACTTATGAAATGAAATGCGAGAAAGGTTACTTCATGTTACACATAGAGGACATAGAAGAAACATTTGTAAATGGAGAAAACTCAATACTTAAATATGAGGTAGAGTATAAAATGAGTAAAAATCATGGAATGACAACATTCTTAATAGGTGGATGGATACCAGTATCAAAAACAGAAAAAGAATTTGTAGAAGAAGAACTTGATTTCATCTTATATTCAGATTACTATGATGGGATGATAGAAAGCCACATAGAAGAAATGGATGTATTAGAAGAAAGAAGTGAAGAAGAATTTAGAAAAATGCAAAATAAAAAAGAAGGTCTAAAAATAATAAAAGATTGGTTAGAACTTATGGAGCATGAAGTAATAAAAATTGATGAAGATGAAGTAATAACTTATGACCAAGTTGAAGAAGAAAGAACTGAAAATGACACAGTTTACTGGTGTGAGTGGATAATAGAAACACTAGAAAGTAGATTAAGAAGTAATCCAGATATGGAAGAAGATGTAATTGAACAATACAATGAAGAAATAAGAGTATTAAAAATACTAGGTGATATATAAAAGGATTCTATAAGAATGTATAAAATAATAAAAAAATAATTAAAATAAAGGATGGTAGAAAAAAATGAAAAACATATTAATGAATGAAATAACAGAAGGAACTATATTTGGTTTAGAAAATTGCACTTGTGACAAGTGGATATGTATAGAAGGACTTCAAGAAAATAAATGCATAGAGTTTGAAAACTCAAAAGGTGAAAAAATACAGTTCGAAGTAAAAGAAGAAACAGAACAGTTTATAAACTACAGAAGTCATGTAATACCAAACGAAAAACATAGTAGTGTAGGTTCAATAGTAATAGATAAAGAAACAAATGTTGTATTAAGTCCTAATCTATTTGAGTTACTTATTGATTTAGGTGTAGCAGTTGAAAGTATGGATATTTTAACTGATATGTATAGAGGTTTTGAGTATCTTGAAAAAAATAAAAATAAACTAAAAGAAGAATTAGAAGAATATGTGGATGTGTGCTTATTAACAACTGGTAGTTTAAAATCATTCATGGATGCAGTAGAATACTTCTGTGGTAGCGAAGAAAAAATGAGAACAGTTATGACTGCATCTTGGGATATGATACTGGAAATACTAGAGTTAGATTGGGAGTATGAACACTTAGAAGAAATACTAGAGTTTAGAAAAAGACAAAAATAATAGTGGTTTTGGGGAATACACTTTAAACATTCTCCATCCAATAAAAAATGTTGACAAACATCAAGTAAGGTGTTACAATAAAATTAAGAATGAGAGGTGCAAGAAATGAAAATAGAAAACATATTTAAAAAAATAGAAAAAACATTTACTGCAGAGTTTGGTGGTTCTGTAGTGGTTAGCAAAGAGGAACTGGTTAACTACTGTAATAAATACTGGTTCGAAGATGTAACTGTAAATACTTGTAGAGCATATCTACAATATATAAACATCTACTTAGCAGAAAAAAAGATAGACTGTAAGTTAACAGTATCAGACTTCACAGTAAAAAGTACAAAAGATGGTCTAGTATCAAAAGAAGAAGTAATGACTTATATAGATATACTAGATAATGAACAAGATAAGTTTATAATATATGCTCTATTTAATGGTATAGCAGGAAAACAAGTTGAAGAACTAAGAACTCTTAAAGTGGAGCAAGTGGACTTTGAAAATAAAAAAATAATCCTATCAGATAGAGAAATAGATATGGATGATACAATGATGCTTTTAGCAGAAGGTGCTATAAAACAAGAACGATATGACCTAATAAAATTTAGTGAAGGTGCTATGGTTCAGAGTTTTGACTTCAACATGAGTAGTAAGTACATCCTAAAAAATAGACCTACAAAAACAAATGGTATGGGTACTGATGCTGTGAAATATGATGGTTTTAGAACTAGACTTAAAACAATAAGCAAATACTTAGACAATAACATAACACCAGACCTACTACTAAAAAGTGGATATGCTTATCTAGTGTATAAAGAGTATGGTACAGATGCTACATACACAATGATAGAAAAAATAATGAAAGAAAAAAATATAAAAGCAAATATAAGAACTGTAATAAATGCTTATAAAGATATATATGTAAAGTAAAGGAGAGGGTATAAGATGAAAAAAATAGGAAATACAATATATGTACACATAACAAATGTAGGATGTTTACCAAAAGAACTAAAAGATATGGTTGGTTTAGGTTTAATAAGAATAGATGAAACATTCTTTAATAAGATAGCAATAGTTAAAGTTGATAAGAAAAAAAATAAAGTAACCTTCATACAGTCTAAAGACTGGGATACTGCAAGAGAACCACAAGTTGGTGATGCAATATGTGTGGATATAGCAACTAAACAACAAAAAATAATAAAAGCAAAAGGTCAAATCTATCATCACAAATGGATGTTTGTAGATGAAAGGTACAGAGGGTTCGATATAGAAGAATCTAAAAGATGGTCAGAGAAGTGGCAGTCAATAATACCTAGTGATAGAGCCATAAAAAGCAGAATAGGCTATAAAAAATACTGGGATGAATATTTAAAACAATATAACTTGGAGGTAGAATAATATGAAAAATAAAAAATTAATAGAAAGAATAGAAAAGTTTTGTGATGCAACAGAGTTTCCTTTTGAAGTGTATTTTTCAGAAATAATTCCAGATGCAAGGTATGCAAAATATAAATATTTCTTCAAATATCACAATACACATAGTGTAGCAAAAGCATTTAAAACTCAAAAAGAAATTAAAGAGTTTTTAGAAGAAGAAGGTTTCTAAAAAGATAATAGGGTTTTTCGTGGAGTTCCCAAAAAACTCCAATGTCCATTGAATATAAATATTCAAATACACACAATACACACAAAAAATTAAAACGAAGGATGGTAAAGAAAATGTACAATAATTACAAATTAATCAATGAGAAAGTTAGTAAACTAGGAGAAACAATAAAAGTTGGAGATTTCATAAGATATGCAGATGTAAAAAACAATCGTTTCGATGATAAGTTCAGAGGTCAAGATATAGGAGTAGTTGAACAAATAAGATACTATGATGAACACAATATACACTTTATAGTTAATGGAACAATGGTAGAATCATACTATGTAGAAGTGGTTAAGAACTCTAAAAAAGAAGAAAAAGAAATAGTAATAACTAAAGAAAGAAACAATGACAAGTTCCAAGAGTTCAGAAGAATGATATTAGAAAACTTAGCAGTAGTATTAAAAATAATATGTGGAGATAAGTTCCTAATACACAAGTTTGATACAAAAGACTATATGGACTATGAGCCAAAGTTTGTAACAAAAGAAGAATATGCTATGAATATGGTTGAAAGAGATTTACATGAGGTGTACAACATAATGACACAAGGGTACATAGAAGTATGCAATGGTGATTCAATAGAAAAAAGATACTTGACAGATAAGTACAATGTGAGTACACTTGTAAGTACAGAAACAAAAAACAATACACAAGAAATTAAAATGAAGGATGGTAAAGAAAAAATGGTAAGAAATGTAAGAGTATTAGAGGAATCAGTAGAAAAAGGATTATTACAAGGATATGCACTTGAAAGTGCTAAACAAACATTAGAAAAAATAGACCACAGAACAACTGGTGTGGACACATGGGTACTAGAAAATAATGAAGGTACATATGGTACAGAAATAGTAATAACAAAAGATGGTCACATAGACTTATACTTATGCATAATGGAAAAATATGCATCAAAAGTATCTTATATAAGAGTTGGTAATTTCCAACAAGAGTTTGAATTAGGTGATATATGGTTACCAAATGGGAAAGTAAAAGAATATAAAAAACTTGGAACGATAATAAATGCTTTAAACAAAGAATATGAAAAGTACGGATTCTACTTTACTGCAGATACAAAAAATAATCGTAGAATATTAGCAGATGCTAGAAAATCATATGAGTTATTCAAAGCAGAAGAAAAAGAAAGAAAAAGAAAAGAAAACTTAGCAAAAGATTTAGTAAGTTTATCTAGTTCTACTTTATGTAGTTTACTTAGAGAGTTAGAGCATGAAGGTAGAGTGTTTTATGAAGATATAGAAGAACTAGAAAGAGAACTTGTAAAGTTCTTTGAAAAATCAGATAAAAAATATGATTGTTGGCAAGATGTTTTTGCAGATTATAAGGAAAACTATTTAGAAGTAGAAAGACTAAAAAAGAACTTAGTTAAAAAAGAACAAGAACTATTATCAAAAGAAGTTACATTTGATATAGATGGTGAAGGTAAAGTTGAAGAAATAAAAGATGCTAGTTATGCAGATGCTAACGAGAACTACAAAAGAAGAAGATACCAAGCACCAGAAAAATGTGATGGATATAATAAGACTTATGTGACTATGAAGTTAGATGGTAAAAAGTTCCATGATATGGTAATATGTTTACATGGAGAAACAGAGCATCATAACTTAAAGGATGCAATACTAGCACAGTTAAAGGTACTTAGAAAAACTTGGGTAGAAGGTGATGGAGTTCCATACTTCAAACCAGAGAAAAATAAAGAAATCATAGAAAAGAAATATGGTTCAAAAGAAAAACTTGCAATAGTATTAGATGCAAAGGAAATAGTTGTAAGAAACTTAGATATAGAATCAGAAATAGTAATAGAAACACACACAGAAAAAATGGAGGAAAAACAAATGAACACAATAAATAAGAATGCACTAACTAATAGAATGACTAAGTTAGGAGAGTTCCTAAAAGAAAATAGAGATAAAGATGTAGTAGAAAAAAGAATAAAAGAACTATTCCCAATGGCTATGGAAATAGATGTATTTGAAGAATGTGATAATAGTGTATTCTTCTTAGTAGGTCAAGAGTATGTTGGTAAAAAACCTACCAAAAAAGAAATAGAGGAAGATGGTATAGAGGTAAAGTATGTAGTAGATACATATGGACTAACTGTAAATGTAGACATATTAGATGATAGCATAGAAATAAGTTCATCAATAGGAGTTGACTATATAGATAAGTATAATAACCACTATAACACAAGTTGTACTGTAAAAGAAATAAAAATAGAAACACCTAAAGAAGAAGTGACTAATGTGGATGATGTGGTATATATGGAAGTATTAGAAAAAAATATTGATGAACTTATAGAAGAATATAATGTAATATCTGCAGAAATTGAAATAATAAACCTTAATAAAAGCATAGGTTTAGACCTAGATGTAGATACTACAGAAAAAGAAAAAGAATTAGAGTGGATATTATCAAGAATACTGGAACTTGGTAGTGTAGTAAGACTTACATATGGTCACAGATGCTTTATGAATGTTCCAGATGTAGATGTGTTGTTCAAAAACATGGGTGATGCAGAAAAGTTTGAAAAAGAAAATGAAAATATCCTAGAAGTTATAGATATTATTAAAATGGAGGATAGGACAAAAATAACAGACCTAGAAGAACATATGTTATCCATATTAGAGTTAATGGATGATAAAGAAGGTGTTGGATATATGTATAGGTCAACATTTGCAGTAAAAAAAGAAGATAAATACGAATTGACAAGTGTATTAGAAGATGTGTGGACTGGACTAACAGTTTACATAGGTGATTATGCAAATGTAATAAATAGTAAATCTATAGAGGTTACAGACATAATAGAAGAACTGATAAAAACAGAAAAAACAAATGAACTTGTAGAAAAAATAAAAGATAGGTTCGAGAGTGAATCAAATGGTCAAGAGGTGTATGTACTTATGCATTGTCATAATATATTAGAAGTATATAATAACTATGATGATGCATATAACCACATGGTAGAAGATGCTAATAGGCTTTACAAGGAGTTTAATGGTATATATGATATTGAAATAGATAAGTATGGAGCAACTATGGAAACAATGTCATGGGAAATAATTAAAAAAATAGTTAAGTAAATTCGAAAAAAAGTATTGTAAAAAAAATAAAAATAACGTATAATAATAAATGTAAGGTAAATCGTTACTTTACTAGTGTGTGAATTGATGTAAATAATGTTTTTGATAACCTTGGATGCGAACTTGGTTATCCAGATAGTCTTGGATGCGAACTCGACTATCTACTGTGTATTCGTTTTAATTTAAAATGTGTGTATTTTGTTTTTGGTGACAAGAACGGAAGAAGGAAGGCAGAGAGAAATCTCTGCCTTTTTTGTGTTTCAAAAAAAATAAAAAAATTTTACATTGCCTTTACATTTTACCCAACCTCAAACGTTATGTAGTAGTAAGAAAGCAATAATAGAAAAACTTTAGGAGGTAAACTGTAATGGAACAACAAAATACAGTAAAACAAACAGAAAACTATGGAGAGGTAGTTGGACTACTAAAAA
>SKDY01001837.1_pt1 | contig 12212 bp, 14 predicted proteins | sample 4826591 | NCBI WGS metagenome assembly SKDY01 (sample SAMN11008823, study PRJNA524170) | human gut metagenome | biome: Human fecal sample; material: Feces; isolation source: fecal sample from pouch patient p10, p22 | host: Homo sapiens | place: Israel: Tel-Aviv | collected 2016-06-15
CCACCTGGGCCGTCGTCATCGGCGTGGTGAAATACAACTCCACCGCACGCTCTCGTTCCTCAAGACTGAACATACGAAAATCTTTCCGTTCGGTCTCCAAGAAAACGTCCGCAGCCCCCTACCCCTCATCTACCTATTCATCCTCATCTCCGCGTACAAGTGGTACATGAAACCGCTCACACTCAAGCAGACCTGGATGATGACCGGAACCGGACTGGGATTCTTCCTCTTGTACACATGCGTTTCCGTTGTGTTATCGTTGTTCGGAATCGATAAGGGCATCTTCGTCACCGGATCGTTCAAGCTGCCCGTCATCATGGTGAGCTTCGGCATGTTTCTACTGTTCGACCGGCTTTCCTTCCGCAGCCGGATTATCAACCGCATAGCCCAGTCCGCATTCGCGGTTTACCTGATCACCGATCATCCCGCCACGAGAACATTGCTTTGGAAGCACCTGTTCGTACTGGAGGACCTTTATCAGCAGCCTTTCGCCATTCTGCAAATCCTCGGCATCCTGTTGACAATCTATTTTGCCCGCACTCTGATTGACTGCATGCGTCAAGGACTGTTTGCAGTGACCGTAAGCTGTAACCGTGGCCGCTGTCTCGAACTGGTGTGGAACGGAATCGGAAAGCAAATCAAGCATCTGCAGGAAGAGTGAGCACTTAGCTGAGCTTGCTAGTGGCGTCAGTGCGGCAAATCATCTGTCACACTGACACCACCATTGCGGATGAATGCAATCAACGGGCAAAGCGAAATCGAGATGCCGACTTCTTACAGGCATTACAACAATAAAGCGACGTTCCATCGCAACTATGATGCCGACCGCAAATGTTTTTCTATCATGCCGTTGTCTTATCTTGCAAAACCGGATTGTGACGGGAACTGCCGATCAACACGGGAACGAACCTATCCATAATGAGATGAACAGCAACGCAAATAGCTACAGTGACAACAGTCACCAGCATCGCATACGCAAGATTCACTCGCAATGCATCTGTATTCATTCCAAGAATTTTCGCCATAACAGAACACAGCACTCGTTTCACCGGTTCATGCACGCACATGATGGTAAGCGACGCCCTGCCAAGGAACTGCAGCAGCCGGCAGTCGATAGCAACGCAAAGCATGAGCGATGATATAAAACCAAGCAATGCTGCGCATAGCATCCAAAATGGATTGCTGGTACTTGCACCGTTGAGGTTGACGCTTAGTCCGGTCAACTCATCGAATATCCACAGCAGGTCAAGTCCTGCCATACCGATGACAGCATAGACAATATGCAACGATGCCTTCGGCTCGGATTTCTGCATGCATGGCATGAGAAAACGACTCAACAAGCAGCCAATGCAATAGAACAGCATGGAGAAGGGCAAGATATCAAGAGCCCAAGGAAGGCGGAGCCGATCAATCGGCAGACCAAAGGAATGCATGACCATGATTGAGAGAAAGCTGACCGTGGCAAGCGTCGCGGCAACAGCCCAATCATGCCGGATCGCTCTCTTTGATTTGACGAGGGTAAAGGTTCCAAGGAACAACATCTCCGTGACAAACAGACAGGGTAGGAACCAAAGCACAGCATTCTGCGGATAATTACTGGTTCCGGCACGGGCGAGAAAAATGTTCGTCAACGCATTCGTGACGGAACCACTGCCCCCCCCCACCCTAAAGCGTCGTTCGATAAGGGCCCAGTACACGAAAGTCACTATTCCGAAGAACAGATACGGTATGAGAAGTCTTGTAACCTTCTTCTTAAACGAGTCGAGGAATTGTCTTTCGTGGAACAACATGCCTGAGATGATGAAGAACAATGGCATGTGGAATGAAAAAATCCACGACACCAGACTGGCAGACCGTGATGCGTGTCCCAAAACAACTAGTAGTATGCCGAAACCTCGTAGCGAATCGAGTGCAGTCAGTCTAGAGCTTCTCGCCATGACATGTTTCCCTGTGGCCACTGCGCGAGCAAAATCAACCCCTATAATACGCGATTTGCTTCGATCTGATTCATACGACATGAGTACTCCACTCCTGATAGTTCGAATTAACCTGGCCTAGTGTCCGAAAGGTTGCGCACTTTGGATCATGCCCGTCCATGGCGCGATGACCGGTTCGCTTCCGGCAGATTGTCATCGAGCCGGGACATGTCGAGGTAACGCCGGTTGGACCATTCGTTCGCGGCGGCGTACCTGATGCGCGCGCGGACGAGCATGAGCGCGCCGTTCCCGTCCGGGAAGCTTTCCACGACGCGCGTGCGCCGCCCGATCTCGCGGTTGAGCCGTTCGATCATGTCGTTCGTGCGGATGCGCCTGCGGCGCCCGTCCGGGAACCCGGGCAGCAGGCAGGTCGTGGTCCCGCCGATCCCCTCCCGCAGGCGGTTGGCGGCGGCCGTCAGCCTCCTGGCCTCCATCTCCGCGGCGACGGTCCCGGCCTTGTCCAACGCGGATTCCCGGGACTCCATGGCGAACACGGCCTTCAGGGCCGCCGACGCCCATTCGCGGTGGGTCGGCGGCACCTTGGAGAGCACGTTGCGCAAGAAGTGCACCATGCACCGCCGACACCCCGCCTTCGGCGGCATCGAGTCCACCGTGGCGACCAGTCCCGCGCACCGGTCGCCGACCACGAGCCGCACGCCCCCTAGGGCCGCGTTCGATCATGCCGTGAAAGGACCGCTCCCGGCCGGCGGAATCCTCCCTCATGCCCTCGACGACGCCGATGACCTCGCGGTGACCATCCTTGCCGACGCCGATGGCGACCAGGACGCTGACGTTCCCCACGCTTCCGCCCCGGGAGTGCTTGTGCCACACGCCGTCCACGAACACGTATGGGTACTCGTCACCCAACGGCCTCGTGCGCCATTCGTCGATCTCGGCGTACACGCGCTTGAGCTTGTCGCTCAATGTCCGGGACGGCATGCGGTCGCCCCACAGCAACTGGCCGGTGTCGTCGACCTGCCGGGTGGACACGCCGGCCAGGTACATGTCGATCAGCGCCTCCTCTACGCTTTCCTCGCGTCTGCAGTGGCGTTCGATCACCGCGGACCCGAACAGGGCGCCCTTCAATTTCGGCGCCTTGAGCTCGAGCCTGCCGGCCTTGGCGGTCAGGCTCGAGCTCGTAGTGGCCGGCCCGATACGCCTTCCGTCCGCTGGAACGCTCGTATCTCGCGGCGTTGGCGATCTCGTCCGCCTCGGCGTCGAGCATCGCGTTGACGATCCGCTCGGCCTTCTCGCGCACCATGGCGTCGAGCTTGCCCTCGAACATGGCCCGGTCGAACCGTATGATTTCCTTGGACATGGCTCCGTGCCTCTTTCCAATCACGGTTTTTCATTGTCCGGCGGCTGAAAATCGTACCCGGCACGGGCCATGTCCTCTTCCAGGAAACCCGAATTACAAAGTGCGCAAGAATTCGGGCACTATCAGCGAGAGGCCAATCTGAATTTCTTCAGTCCAACAATCGGGGCGCGGTACAGACGCTGACCAGCGGGGCTATCCACGTAATCGTGTCTGCCGTATAAGCCCGTTAGAAGGGCTGTTCCGCGTGTTCTGGGACTATAGAGCTGCTTCGAGTTCTTCCTCGGTGTAGCCGAACGTGTAATCCTCGTCTTTGCCGTTTGACATCCAGATGAAGGCTGCGTCGTACACGCTCAGCGACTCGTCCTCGCTGTCGTCATCGTCCCAGTCATCATCAGATGAGGAGTCATCCACGATTGGAGTCTCCTCGACTGGCTCCTCATGCTTCTTCTTGCTGCCGAAACCGAACCGGCCCATAATCACTCCTCGATTTCCTTCTTATCATTAGATGATTCTACCGTGTCTGCAGCTGCTTCTTCTTTATACTTCATCATTTTCTGCACGGCAAGAACGAAGGTGGACCCCAGAGCCACTCCTGCTGTAAGACCAATGCCGAGCAACATTCCGACGAAGCTCGATGGTCCGCCAGCGTTCTTCGCACTTTTACTGAGTTCTGCGTAATCCCATGACATGTGTGACTCCTTTGCCTCGTAGGTCTTATCAACGTCAATTTTAGGGTCACCGCCCCGGCCGTCATCTACCATTATCACCAGCCGTAATAACCAGTCTAACCATTATCAACGTCAAATCGAGGTGGACGCTTCGAGGTGGTGACGTTTTCTTGGACTTCCCGACCGGGAGGAGGACCCCTTATGGCGAAGTGCGGCAGGAAGCAGCACGACAGGGCCGTGTGCCTGTACATCACATACGAACGCTGCGCTGCGGACGCGATCCGGGAGCTCGGCTACCCCAGCAGGGGTGCGCTGCGGATGTGGTGCAAGGACCGGCTCAAGTAGAAGTTCCTCCGCAAACGCAGCTTCGCGGGCATCCCTTTGGACGGGTTCATCAACATGCCCGACGACTACATGGTCCGGTACCGGGACAAGAGAATCAAGACGGAGTTCGGGCACGGGCGTCATGGACCGGCGCGGGATGCTGGGCCTTATGGCATGATCGGTGGTGATGGGATCAATGACGAGTCCAACAAAACACGCCAGCCCTACTGTGGATGCCAACTTGCAGAAACGCAGAAGGGTCATTCTCCGGACAGCGCCGCGGAGGGATTCCTCGGGCGTATGAAGACGGAATCCGTCTATCCCGAGCATTGGGAGGAATGTGCCTGTGATGAGGTGCTCGTCCTGATAGACGATTACATCCACTGGTACAACCATGCGCGCATCAAACGGTCGTTTGGCTGGATGAGCCCGGTAGAATGCCGTCAAAGAACCAAGGAAGGGCTGCGTGACTGTCTCCAAGAAAACGTCCGCAGCACTTTCTTCCATGCCGAATGTGGCGGCGAGTTCGACGACCCGGGGATCGGCGAACCGCTCGGCGTGTTCGGCGTCGAACGCCCCCTCTCGTGCAAGGGCAATTCCTGTGGCAACGCGGTGGTCGAGTCCACGTGTGTTTCGGCAAGTTGCCGCCCCGCCATCCCTCAGCCCGCACCTCAATCGCCTCCCTCAGCTCCATCATGGGATGTGCCAAGCGCCGACTCTTCCGCTACATTTCCGGACGTTTTATGAGAGAGTCCGCATGACAGCTGAGAACAGCACTAGTGCAAACATGGTAGATTCGCGCAGTTTTCCGCTACATGGCGAAATGAGGGTCAATTTTTGTCCCAGGTGCAGGCTGCTTTCACTTCGAGCGGTTCTACGATGCCGCCATAAAGCTTGCTTGTTATAGACATGCCAAGGCATATACATGTGTATTACATTAGAAATATCAAGAAATATACATATACCCGCTGTAGCGTATCATCAACCTAGTTTTATTCGTTTTAGAAAACCCTTAAGTGCGATAGCATGTAGCAAGTCTAAACCGATACTTGAGATGAGGTGAAGCAATGGTGGAAGAGCAAATCGATTGGAGGAAGACGGTCGAGGCCATTCTTGAGAACGCCAACCGTCCTTTCGTTCCGATTAGCAAGTCCTTCGTCCAGCAGCCTCGCGGAAGCAAGGAGCGCAGCAGCGTGCTGTCCCAGTTCGTGACAAACGGAGATCTCAGGGGCTTGAAGGCCTATTTACTGATCGCGGCATCCGCAAGCAGCCCCGACACGGAGAACGAGTGGTACACATCGCTGCCCCTGCAAACATGGGCTCGTGCCTTTGGATGCTCGGAAACAGCCGGTAGCATTGCGACCGCAAAGGCTGCCGCCACGAGGATTCTCTTGCGACTTCAACAACGTGGCCTGATCGAAAAATCCCGTTGCGGCAAAGAGCGCAAAATCAAGATCAAGCTACTCGCGCAGGACGGCTCGGGTGAGGAATACCAGCGACCCGCGAGCCGGTACATACGACTGTCCCACGATTTTTGGAAGAGCCGCTTCGATGAGGACATCAGCCTGCCCGCCTTGGCGATGTTCCTCGTCGTCCTTGGCGAACGAACACCATGCGAGCTTCCAACGGAACATATGCCGGAATGGTACGGATGGTCCGCAGACACCGCCGAGCGCGGCTTGCGCGAACTGCAGCGCATTGGCCTGATCCGCAAGGAACAACACCTCAAGGAAGCCCCGCTGAGCCCAACGGGAATCACCGTGGTGAACGAATATTATGTCTGCCAGCCATTCGACAAACGAACGTTGGATTCGAGACGGCACACACACGAGACGAAAGGAGGAGAAGCATGAGTGAACTGATCGCATGGGGCGACGAAAGCGTACAGACCCAAGGCGGCGTCATCCCCACTTACTACATGGGAGCTTGCATCTGCGGACTTGAAGAGCGCGATATCCGCAGACAGCTGCTTTCCGCGACCAAGCGAAAAGTCTCCAAGTTGCATTGGCGTGACATGACGCTTTCGGAGAAACGCAGATCCATACCAGTCATCGAGGCATTGTCACTGCCCCATATCGCCATAGCCGCTACGCCCTTGGATGGCACGGTCACCTCCGAACGCGCCCGACGTAAATGCCTCGAACTTCTGCTGCCCACGCTGGAGAAAGAATACGGGATTTCGCGTCTCGTTCTAGAATCACGCGAAACCAGCCAAGACGACAGGGACCTCGTGTTCGTCCGTGGATTGCGGAGCAGGCGTTTCATCAGCCGACTCCGCGTGGACTTCGCCCCGGGCTTTTCCGACGCTCGTCTGTGGATAGCAGACCAAGCGCTTGGAGCCATCGGCGATGCGCAACGCGGCCGCCAAGACTTCTCCTCATTCCTCAAAACCCTGGACATGCGCGAACTGGATTTGCACCATCTCGCGTAAGTCGCGCCGCAATTCAGCCTGTGGAGACATCACACTAAGGCCGTCAGCCGAATGGTATATACTTACCAGTAAGCCAACCTCTGAGGAGGAAATGGAAGTAGGAGCCGGATTCCCTGTGCATCATGGGGGCCGGCTCCCGCGCTATGCGGCATAACCGCATAGCGACTACGGGTTAAGGGTCAAAAAGTAGAGTTAAGTAAAGAAACGTGGGTCTTATTCGGGTGTGTTGTTGGCGTGTTGGTGGGTTAGTGTGAGCGTCCTGCCCAGCCTGTTCTGATGCCGAACCCGCTCTCGTAGGCGTTGATGCCGTTGGTGGGTAGCTGCGCTGCGGTCATGGTGCCGGGCGCGGGCCCGTCATGCTCTATGCATTGTAGCCAATCCATTCGGCGGCCCGCTTCTGCTGCATGCCGCCCAGCACCAGTTCGATCGCCTTGGTCCTCGTCTCCAGTGGGATGATGGGTTTCGCCATATGGCCGGCATACTGGGGATCCTTTGTCAGCCAGCGTTCCAGGCACTGTCTGGTCGGGTATCCTAGGTGCTTCATGACCTGGTCCGTGGTCATCGGTGTGGTGAAGTACAGGTCCACCGCGCACTGTCGTTCCTCGGGGCTGAACATGTGATAATCCTTTCGTTCAGTCTCCAAGAAAACGTCCGCAGCCCCTTATCAATCGTATGTCTGATAGTCGTTGGAATTCTTGTAGTTGAAGTGCTTGCGTGCACGGGAGCCATATCTATCAAGCATTTTTTGTTTCTGTCGACCGGAAATGAGATTTCTGGAATTGCTTGGAATCGGTCGGCACTATCGGAGCTACCTTTGTTGCTTCATTCGATTTTAATCTAAAGGAGATTAGAGAGAAACAATGGGCGGTGGCCAAAGTAGTGTCCTCCTGGATCTCAGAAGAGAACAAACCAAATAAAGTGTGTGCTGGCCAGGTATAAAGGTGGCGTTGGGGATAAATCTTATTTGCACGCTAGTATATGCACATGTACTACGCGTTTATTGATGAATCTGAGTCACCGCATGGGCCAAACGAGTTGGAGCCATTCGGCTATGGGATCTTTTACGTAGGCTGTATGCTTGTGAATGATCATCAGTTGGCATCAATTGACGCTGGATTTGAGCGGGTGCGTCAACGCGCTCATGAGCGCTTCAACATTCCCGAGGACGCTGAGTTTCACGGTCAGTGCATGTTCCAGTACAAAGATGATTGGATTGGCTTGAAAGGAAAGCATCGTGCTGCTATCGGTATCTATCGTTCTTTGATGAATGAGATAACCGCCAGTGGAAGCGTTCTCTTTGTACGCGGAGTCCATGAACGTCAGCTTAAGCGGCGGTACGGCGAGCATGCGCACGATCCTCATTCTTTGGCTTTGCAGTATTGTCTGGAGCGCGTCAACTTTTACGCGGAGTCAGAGGGCATCCGGAACATACAGATTGTGGCGGATAAGGTATCTGATCCAGCGGCTCACGAAGGCATGCTGAAACGGTATAAGCTACTTGGTTCGACGGAAGGATATGTAGGCTCGGATCTTGCACACATTGATTTCCCGTTCCGTTGGGAAGACTCACGCAAGTATTTTGGCCTTCAGGCTATTGATACGGCTCTTTTCATATTGAACCGCGCGGTTCGATTAAACCGTGACGATATGAGTTCAAAAGGCGACCGAGAGGTCTTGAAAACTGCGCAGATTTTACTTCCACATCTTCATCGGTCATCTGGAATCTCATACCTGCAAAACCGCAAATCGTATTACTTGATGCCGGAACTGTATCCTGGATATCAGAAATAGCTTCGGGGGTTCAGAAGAACCCCCGAGCGGACAACGATCATAAGCATGCCTGCTTAAGCTCATCGTCTTTACAGTATACGCTTCGATACCTTAAGAGTCAAAGAACCCGTTATCTATTTGTAAGTGCAGCATCCTTGTTTTCGGCTGATTCTGGCGGTTCGTCGGCGAATGCCTCGGCGGGGGTGCGGTGGCCGAGCGCTCGCATGGGCCTGTTGTCGGTTTCGTCGACGGTCTCCTGCAGTTCGCGTGCCATGGAGGGGTCGATGGGCGTGCGTTTGGGCAGGTAGCGGCGGATCATGCCGTTCCTCTTCCGACAGGTGCGAATACACCTGGCCCAAGGCGCAACACCCCTCCGTTTGGCTATCCGGACAATCTCCAATCTAACGGGTGCTGCACTTTCAATTAGACAACGGGCGTATGCGCACTCTTTATCGGCATGATAGAGAGTAGCGAATTGTGATTCTCGCAATCTAAAGGGAATTGATGTTGTTTTTTCCTCGATTCATTATTGTGCAGACAGCCCATATGAACAGTGGAATTGCATAGAATGCGTATGATTCAAACTGAATATATAGGTATGCGAGAAGAATGAACCAGCATATGTTCCGTCGGCTCCATCCATGATGGACCGCTACGTGTGCTAATACCAAGAGCAAGAAGGCCAAAAAGCAAAATAGACCAAATTCGGTAATGAAGCTGGCATAGATGCTCATTGTGAAAGTATCCGCTGGGGGATTTGCTAAACCGTCGATTTCGGTATTGGGCGCACCGCCATGGGCGTCATACCATTGGCGGGCACCGGCGTAACCAGTACGCACTGCATTAGAGATATTGCCTGCGCCCCATCCAAACATGAAGTGAGATAGATCATGTTTCCATGACCACATGGGAGCGAGCATATGGAAGATTCTTGCACTCATCGATCCGTCACCAGCAAGTAATCCATTGGTGGCTAAAGAGTTTAGACGCGGATTGATGATAATTGCGCTCAATCCACCTGCTCCAAGAAGTCCTAAAGCACCGACGAACCCAGCTGTTACCTTACGTGAGTGGAAGTTGATTGTCGCTATCAGCCAGATAAATGTAGCTACCACTGTATCCAGTATGATTCGGGTGCCGGAGCCCATCGCAATTGCTCCAGCGGCAAATATCGGTATCAATATGCCAATCTTGCGGTCGCGGGTCAGCCAGAAAACTGGCAGGAGTACGCCGAACAGATGCATGCCGATATAGCTAGGTTCTGCGAACATGAATTGAGGACGAACGCTCGCATAGTTTCTATACAGAGCACCCCAAAAATATGCTCGTACTGGCTGCCAGTTCAAATGTCGTTCTAAAGCGATATATTGCAGTATCCCAATGAGGAATGCCACTACATATGCTGTGAATAGCGTAGTTAACAATGTTCGTACAGGTACACGTTTAATGCGGATCGCGATGTCGAGCGAAGCCAAGCACGCCAGCCCTAACAATATGGAGATGAATGACTTTGCGGTTGCACTGGCGTGTATTCCATATGACTGCCAGCCGTATACGGATGTGAGCACTAGTAGCAGGGGAAAGAGGAAGAACGGCAGGAAGCGGCGTGCGGTATCGCGCAAGTATCGCCAGTTGATGATTGTGTACAGGGTGAACAACCAGGGGGAGATTGGCGTCCAATAGGGGAGTGGAATGCCAATTTTTGTGCCATCAAATGGCAGCATGGCCACTGCGGCAAACATCAACATGTCTGATGGGGTGATGGTGATACGAGTCAGCGTCTCGGTCATTGCCCCGCGCTGTAGCGCGGGGCAATGACCGGAGTTTCTGCGTTTTTCTTGAACTGACTTGTTGCCGAGCTGCGTATTGTTCGGTGTGGGCATACTTGGTTCCCTCCCATATCCTCCGTGAGAACTGTACCAGTTGCATGTGTGGGTGAGGTGATGGGGGTTCGGTCAACCGTTCACTTTCATGAAGTACTTTTAAACTCCCACCAAGTAATTGGTAGTCGCTTGCAAAAACTGAATAATCTATGGGCCAATCAGCCGTTTAGATCCTCTCCGTGGGGCTGGTGCATGTATTGTTCAACCCAAGCCATGCTGGTTTTTGGGAAATTAAAAGCCTGAATTATCATTAATTCGAAATCCAGGCTTTTACAGTATTCGTATAATCGCGAATTAAGCAGAAATCACTCAGCCTTCTTGCGGCCACGGCGCTTCATGGTGCCGGCAGTGGCGTTTGCGACATCAAAAATCACGGTCTTGTCTTCCGGGTAAGCAGTGCCGTTGACGGAGGCGAAAGAGACCTCGCCTTCTGGAGCTTCGACAAGCGTGAAGTACTTGGAAATTGCTTCAACAAGCACAGCATCCTTGATATTTACAGACGTAGTCTGCTTGCCCTCACCCTTGCTGAATTTCACGGCATTATCCGCCTTAGCGGTAGTCGGCGTGACGGCAATTTGTCTGGTTTTATCGTTAATAAGGATCTTAACTTGTGCTGGAAAATTCAGCACTTCTGCGGTGGCTTTATTAAAACGTACAACGGAATCGGTAACGGTCATTACCGTTTTGCCAACGGGCTTAACTAGCTGAACTTCTTCGAATCCTTGAAGCAAGGATGTCATAATATACTCCTTCACACTGCATAAATAGTATTGACAATTTTGATTGTAATGAATGATAATTTGAATTACAATTTTATATATCACATTCTCAATTTCAATTCATAATATGGAATAGGGAAATAGTGCTGTCGCAAAATATTGAGTGAGAATACATTGTGATTGCGATTGTGTACAGTTATTCTGCAGTCGTATCAAAGGTTTTGGTCATTGTTCACAAGGATACAAAAGCTCGAGAAGTTCCCCGGTAGGTGCTAAATTATAGACCATCTGTGAGAATTTCCCGAAGAGGTAAGGAAGAACATTGACCATCGCTGATTTGCTGCAGATTGTTCGCAAGCATCTCGCGTCTGCGATTATCTCGTTCGTGGTGGTGTTTGCTGCAGTCGCAGCTGTCACGTTCATCATGCCGCCGAAGTACACGGCTACGGCTGAAGTGTTCGCCACGTATGCCGGTCAGTCCGGCGAGACGCAGACCACCAACGATATGAGCTCGGGTGCCAATTATTTGAACACCCAGATCAAGACGTATCCGGAACTGGTGAAGACCGAAGCCGTGCTCCAGCCCGTCATTAAGGATCTCGGCCTGGATATGACCACGACCGATCTTGCCGGCGTGGTGACCGCTACGAACCCCACGAACACATTCATGGTGGACATCTCGGCGGAAGTCGACGATCCGCAGCAAGCGGCCGACATCGCCAACAGCGTGGCGAAGAACCTCTCCGATCAGATTTCCTCTGACCTGTACAACAACTCCTCCTCCAGCGGCTCTCCCATCAAGCTCACGGTAGTGCAGAAGGCTCAGACTCCTACCGGGCAGAGTTCCCCGAACATTCCGCTGTATCTGGCTATGGGCCTGATTCTCGGCATCATCGTGGGTATTGGCGTTGCCCTGCTGGAGGACATCCTCAACACCAAGGTGGACTCCACCGATGATGTGCGTGAGCTGACCCACGCTTCTTCGCTGGGTACTGTGCCACAGGCCACGATTCTTGACGACAGCCGCCCGGTCGTAGTCGCTCAGCCGGCCGGTAGCGAGGCCGAGGAATTCCGTCGTATTCGTACGAACCTGTCGTTCCTTACCACCACTGCCACGCAGGGT
>SKDY01001840.1_pt1 | contig 12194 bp, 11 predicted proteins | sample 4826591 | NCBI WGS metagenome assembly SKDY01 (sample SAMN11008823, study PRJNA524170) | human gut metagenome | biome: Human fecal sample; material: Feces; isolation source: fecal sample from pouch patient p10, p22 | host: Homo sapiens | place: Israel: Tel-Aviv | collected 2016-06-15
CATCTACATGCTGCTCACCGACGTGCCCAAGGAAGAAAGCGTGGTCATCAGCGATGGCCGCTATGCCTCCGAGGTGCTGGCCGACGGCTTTGAGACCCAGCCCGCCGAGGACGGCAGCTTTACGCTGCCCGGTGTGGTGAGCCGCAAAAAGCAGTTCATCCCGGCCCTCATGACCGCGTATCAGGAACTGTAAAGGAATGATGTACCGTGCCTGCGGCACGGCATGATATGCTGCGCAATGATGTGCTTCGCAATGATGTTCCGGCTTTGCCGGAAATGATGCAGCCGCCTGCGGCGGCCATTGTGCCGCAAGGCACACATCATCTGCCCACAGGGCAACATCATTTCCCGCAGGGAACATCATACTGCGCGCAGCGCAGTACATCATTCCCCCAAAGGGGGATCTGAGATGTTCGATTTTTTGACCAGAAAGGCAAAGGATGCCGTTCCACCCACCCTCCCGGAGGGAACGGTGCGCCGCCGCTATTCCATCGAAGGGCAGGTGCAGGGGGTGGGCTTCCGCTACCGTGCCCGCTATGCGGCCCAGACACTGGAGTTGACCGGCTGGGTGGAGAACGAGGATGACGGCAGCGTGACGCTGGAAGTGCAGGGCGACCCGGAAAAGTTCCTGCGGCTGTTCGCCATGATCCAGAAAAGCGATTATATCCAGATCACCGGCATCCGCCAGAAGGATCTGCCGCCCGACCCATGGGAGCGGGGCTTCTCGGTAAAAGGGTATTGATCTGAACTGCAAACAAAAAAGCTGACGCGAAAGCGTCAGCTTTTTTGCTCTTTCTAAATTTATCAACCTGCTGTTTTTAGCGGGGAATTGTCTGTCCAGATGGTGCCGTTCAGCAGCCGGGTCACAGCCAGAGTGCCGTTTGCGGAAACACGGGCCGGGTCCAGCGCGTAGAAATCGCTCTCCTTCAGGTTCGCGGGGTCTGCATCCGCACGGATGCCCACCACACAGACCCAGTGGCCATACGCAGCGCTGGTGGCGATGTGCGGGTAATTGACTTCGTTCCAGCCGGAACTGGTCAGGTGGTATTCATAGCTGGAGGTGCGGTTCGTGTGCCGTTTTACGCCGCTCACCGCGGTGTTTTTCAGATGCACGATCACCGGCTTCCCGGCGGAAAGCTCGGTGTAAAGCTTCTGCAGGCACTCGGACAGGCTGCCGGAATAACTGTAGTAGCCGCCCGCAGACCAGACCGCACCGTTTGACCACATGCCGCTGCCGGAGGAAACTTTTCCATCCAGAATGGTGCGTGCATAGCGCAAGGCGTACCAGCTGCATTTGCCGGAGGTCTGGTTGCCGATGGAAAGGATCTGGCTGGTGCTGAAGTCCAGCATCCGGATGCCGTGCGTTTCCTGCAGGGCAGCTGCGTGTGCGTGGGGAACGGCCAGAGCCAGCACAAGGCACAGCGCCAGAACTGCCGCCGCCAGCCGCTGTGCCGCGCGGGCGGGACAGTGTTGCATATTAAGCCACATCCTTTGTTTTTTCTACGACCTTATTTTACCATGCAAAAATGGTAGAATTGTGTAAAATCGTAATTTTTTGAAAGGATTCTGAAAGATGGATCAAGATGGATCGGAACACAACATCTGTTCAACCCGGGAAGGACTGTGCCCCGGAAAAAAACAGCATGGAGCTTCCGGCTGGAAGAAGATTTTCCAGCACGGTAAAGAACCTTTGCGAAATAAGGGCAGTATATCTCAATACTGCAACAAAAAAGCCGCTGTTTCATTGATTTTGAACGAAAATGTTTCGGAAACTTTATGCATCTTCTCGATTGACAAAACCAACTGCTGTCGGATATAATCAGGCCAGAACGACACCCGTTCTGTAGTGCGAAAAAACAGCACTGAAATGAGACAAATCAACAAAATCTTGAAATGACAGGAGGCGCTTTACAATGAAAAAGCTGAAGAAATTTGCTGCCCTGCTTCTGGTGGGTGTGATGGCTCTGGCCCTGCTGACGGCCTGCGGCGGTGGTGGCGATGGCATGGTTACCGACAAGGATGAGGAAAACAAAGTAAAAAGCCGGATTAGTCAAGACCATGGCAATATTGCCGTGACGAACGATGAAGGCCTTCGTGCAATAGCGGAAGGACACTTGAACATGGATCGCAAGAATCTGGATGCTATGTTCAAGGTTGCTGGTTATACTGGTGCACTCCAGTTCCATTCGGATAAGGTGGAAAATGATAGGGTCATCACCATCACCGCCCGGTATAACTATAAGGATACCCTTCTGAGTGATGTGATGACTAGAATCTCGCAATACCTCGACACCAAAGTTGATGCCAGTGTGAAGCAGGACGGCAACTGGTCGAATGTAGGCATTGTGGTCAAGCGCAACAACGAGCAGAGCTACATTGGTATTTCCATCCGCATCAAGGGCAGAAAGTAAAAAATTTCTCGCCCTTTCTCCCCGGAGCGTGGCCGCAAGGCCGCCCTTCGGGGCTTTTTTGCGTTTGAACCCTCTCAGTCACGCCGTAAGGCGTGACTGAGAGGGTTGCCTCCCTCACTGAGGGAGGTGGCAAACCCGCAGGGTTTGACGGAAGGAGTTCGTCCTGCTCCGGGGCTTTTTTGCGTTTGGGGACAATTGCCAAAAAGAACTGCGGAATTTGGGCGATATGCCTGTTGACATGCGGGGGGGGGTATGGATAAAATAAATTCAGACGGGTAAAGCGATTTGGGGTCGCCCAAACCGTCAGAATTTGAAAGCAGGAGGAACATTACAATGAAAATGTTCAAGCGTTTCGCAGCCGCCCTTCTGGCCGGCGTGATGGTTCTGGCAATGCTCACCGCCTGCGGCGGTGGCGCTGGTGGCCCTGGTGAAAGTGAGTTCGAGAAGAAAGTTCAGGATGTATATATGGCTGCACTGAACAAGGAATACGGCACAGAATGGTCCAATAACAGTGAAGTCAAGGAACTGGCAACAGAAGCACTGAACAAAATTGCAGACGGCAAGATTGCATTGACTGCTGTTACTGCAGAGAAAAAAACCGAGAAAAACTACGTAGGTGCAGTTGTTTGTGTTGAGAATGCGAAGCAGAACGCTCAAGTGTACACGGCTGTTTACTATGAAGAAACAACGGCAGGAACGATTACGGTTAATTCTGATATGGTTGAGTTGATGAAGACTGCAACAGATTTAGTAATCGAAGCTGGTAAAAAAAATAACACGAAAATCGAAGTTACTGGTTTGGGTGTTGGCACTAAGACCGTTGGCGGAAAGACCTATGTTGCAATTGGCTATAAACTGAGCAAGTAAGCGGATTACAATTAAACTATTGCCCCGAGGAGCATCCCGCTCCTCGGGGCTTTTTTGCGTTCGGGGCAAACTCCTCCAGTCGCCTGCGGCGACAGCCCCCTCAAAGAGGGAGCCTTTCGCATCGGCAAAGCTTCCGGCTCAGGTGCAAAGCTTCCGGTTTCGCCAGAGCCTCCCTCACTGAGGGAGGTGGCAAACCCGCAGGGTTTGACGGAAGGAGTCTGCCCCGCCCCTCCCGGCGGCAATTCTGAATGGTTTCTCTGTCAAACCGTGTCGTTTTGTGGTACAATAAAAACGTATTCTGATGTGAACAGGAAAGGACGTTTCCATGCAGCTGTTTGAACTGGTGTCCCCGCGGCTGTTCCGCCCGCTGGCGGGGCCGAACCGGGCTTTTTATGCGGAATTGCTGCTTCTGCTCTGGGAGGAGTGCCGCCACACGGCAGATTACAGCATTTCCCGTGCGGAGGCCGTCTGGCGTGCCGAGGATTACTTTGCCGCACTGGCAAAGCCCCTTGCGCTGGATGCCGACGGTGCGGGCGATGAAGAAGAGCAGCCCACCCGCGACCCTCACACGCTGGCCGTGGGCTTTCTGCTGCGGCTGCGCCGCACCGGCTGGCTGGAAGAGCAGCCCGGCAGCTACGAGGGGGAAGCGTCCCTTGCCTTTGTGCCGGAGGTAACGCCGCTGCTGGAAGCGCTGGAAGAGATATTGAACCCCCGCGTGGTCACCTACACCGGCAAGCTGTACAAGGCATGGCAGCTGCTGGGCAGCATCGGGCAGGAAAAAAGCCCCTATGAGAACGTTCTGCGGGAGGTGGACGCAGACCTTGATGCGCTGAACCGCTCCCTCCGGGCGCTCAATGCCTCCATCGGCCACTATATCGACCGGCTCACCCGCAACCGCACCCCGCAGGAGGTGCTGGAACTGTTCGACCAGTACGAGGAAAAGGTGGTGGCGGCGGCCTACCACCGCTTCAAGACCAGCGACAACCTGTTCAACTACCGCGCCTATCTGGAAGAGGAGCTGGACGACTGCGAGGAGAACTACCTGCCGCAGCTGGCCTTTGATTATGCCCGGGTGGAGCGCTGCGCCCCGAACGAAGCGACACCTGCCGTGCGTGCACTCATCCAGAAGCAGCGGGACGCGCTGGAAGAGATGAGCCTGCTCATGCGCGAGATCGATGCAAGCCACATCCGCTACCGCAAGCGGGCTGTGCAGCGGGCACAGTTCCTGCTGCTGAGCGACCGTTCTTCGCAGGGCAGCGTCACCGCCCTGCTGCGCCGCTATGCCGAGGACATCCGCACCCCGGAGCAGCTGTTTGAGCCGGACGACGGCCCGGTGGCAAAGCGGCTGCATCTGTACCCGGCGGCAGTGTTCGGGGAGAAATTTCTGTACCCGCCCGCTGCCCAGCGCACCGCCGAGCCGCTGGCCCCGGTGCGCGCCGAAGTGTTCGATCCGGAACAGCTCAAAAAAGAGCAGCAATTGCTGCTGGATTACGCCCGACTTGCCGTTACCGAGGAGAACGTGGCCCTGCTGGCCCGGCAGGCCCTTGCCGCCCGCCCGCAGGTGAACGCGGCACTTCTGGCAGACGAATACCCGAACGATTTTGCCCGCATCATCGGCCTGCACACCTACTCGCAGTCGCCGCACCGGGATTATGACATTCAGCTCACCGGCAATTGGGTGGAGCGCGGCGGTTTCCGCTTTGAGGACTTTGTCCTCACCCGCCGCAGGGAGGAAGAAAATGGCAACCATTAACATGCTGGAAGAAACCGCGAATTACCTGCTGAACCACTGCTTCGTGCTGGGCGGCGTGGAGGATCAGCGGGCAAAATATCTTTATGTGCAGGACCATCTGGACGAGGTGCGCGCTGTGTTCGCCCCGCTGGGCTATTCGGTATTGCTGTACCCGGCACCCCTGCAGGCGGCGGCTTTGGTCAACGGCCACGAGGGCAGTCAGGCCCGGCTGCTGAAATACGAGAGCATCCTGCTTTTGGTATTGCGGCTTTTGTACCTGCAAAAGCGCGAGAGCCTTGCGGCCAATGCCGACGAGGTGCTGGTGACGGTGGAAGAGGTGCAGACCGAACTGCAGAAGATGAATCTGCCCCGCCGTCTGGACCAGAAAACGCTGGAAAACCTCATGCGCACCCTGCGCCGGTACAATCTGGCGCGGCCTGTGGGGCGGCTTTCCGGGCTGGACAGCCGCATTGAAGTATTTCCCACTGTGCTGCTGGCCCTGCCGGATGCCGACCTTGCGGATGCAGCGGCAGAATCTGCCCGCACCCGCACAGAGCTTGGCCTTTATGAACGACCGGAAGAAGCAGGGGAGGGTGAAGAATGATCGAACTCAAACGGCTGAAGCTTATCAACTGGCACAACTTTGAAAATGTCACCTTCGACTGCGCACGGCTCACCTATATGATCGGCGTGAACGCCGTGGGCAAGACCACCATTCTGGATGCCATCCGCTACTGCCTGACCACCAACCGCAATTTCAATGCGCTGGGCAATAAAAAGAGCGGCCGCACCCTGCAGGGTTCGGTGCACGCAAAGCAGCGCGGTGAGAACGCCTACCGCCGCCCGGGCCATACCGTGGCCTACATCGGGGCGGAGTTCTGGGACAGCGTCAAGCGCACCCCCTTCGTCATCGCGGTGCGGGTGGAGTCCGAAGGCCCCATGCAGGAGCTGCACCCCGGCGATCAGACATGGTATCTCTCGGAGGACGGCTGCACGCTGGAACAGCTGCCCTTCATCGACCCCAAGACCGGTGCACCCAGCGCAAAGGAGGACTTCAAGCCCGCAACGGGCCGTCTCTCCTACACCCGCAGCCCCAGCGAAGCGCGGGACCGCATCTGCCGTGCGCTGGGCATCGGGCGCGCCTCCAGCCCCTTGGGCAAAAAGTTCAATGAGGTGTTCCAGATGGGCACCAGCATGGACGAGATCCCCAACTTCCGGGAGTTTTTGTACCAGTACATCCTGCCCCAGCCGGAGCTGGATCTGGACGCTTTGCAGGGCGACCGGCTGGAACTGGAAAATCTGCACGCCGTGCTGGCCGAAGCACAGACCCGCGCCAACGCGCTGGAAGAGATCGTGAATTTTGGCCGCGAAGCTGCCGAAAAGCAGACCCAGACCCTTGTGAACCGGGGCGCGGCGCTGCTGGCCCGCGCCGCTGCCGACGGCAGCGAACAGACCGTCTGGCAGGAGCATCTGGATGCGGGCCGCCGCCAGCTGGAACAGCTGAACGCCCGCTATGCCGAGGCCAAAAATGCCGAAGCGGAAGCCCGCCGGGCCTATCTCTCCGCCCACGGTGCCGCCAGCGCCAGCGGCGAGGGCCGGGCACTGGATGCCCTGACCGAGGAGCTTTCCCGCCGCAAAACGGCGCTGGATACCGCCGCACGCAAAGCCGAAAAGGCAGAAAGTGCCCTTGCCCGCACCCAGAGCCTGCTGGCTGTGCTGCGCCGCAGCGGCTTTGCTGCCGGCATCAAGGCCGAAGAGCTGACGGCGGACACTCTGCCGCAGCTCACCGCATGGCTCTCCGCGCGGGAAAAACCGCTGGAGGAAGCCTATTTTGCTGCCCGCCAGAACACTGCTGCTTTGCAGAAGGAGCAGGCCGGCAAGCGTGCGGAGCTGGATGCCGTGTCCGGCGGCAAGTGGGTCTACCCCCACGGCGATGCCGCCACCCGGGTGCGGGATGCCGTGAATGCGGAACTCAAGAGCCGGGGCATGCAGCCGGATGCGAAAATTTTCTGTGAACTGCTGAACGTGGAGGATGAGAGCTGGCAGGACTGCGTGGAAGCCTGCCTTGGCGACCGCCGCTTTGATATCCTTGTGCCGCCCGCCCACTACGAAGCCGCCAAAAGCGCCTTTGTGGCTCTGAAGGACAAGGTAGGCCCCATCAGCCTGCTGGACACCCCGGGCATCCGCAAGGCCAACCGCCGCGCCGACAAGTACGGCCCGGACAGCCTTGCCGCGCAGGTGAGCAGCGAAAACCCGCTGGCTGCACAGTATGCCCAGACCATTCTGGGCCGCATCGTCTGCTGCGACACCCCCGATACGCTGGAACAGCATCCCGACAGCGCCACCCGCGACCTTCTGCGCCACCACCCCTTCCGGCTGGAACGGTTGCGCACTCCCCAGCGGTATATCGGTCTGGACGCACGCCGCGCCCGCGCCGGGGCGCTGGCGGCCGAGCTGGAAGCTCTGGGGGAAAGCGCCCGTGCTGCCGCCCAGACAGAACAGAACCTGAAAGCCGCCTATAACCAGTACCAGACCCTGCTGCGGGGCACGGCACTGGACGAGCTGGCTGCGCTGTGGGATGCCCGCGCCGCACTGACTGCCGCACAGAATGCTGTGACCGAACAGGAAGCAAAGCTCACCGAGTGCCGCGAGAACCCGCTGCTGCAGCAGCTTTACAAGGAGGAAGAAGCCCGCGAAGCCGCGTGGGAGACTGCCCGTGCCGCCGTGGAGCAGGCGGGCGGCGACATCCGCGTGTGCGAAAAGCAGATCGCCTCCTGCGAAGCAGAGCAGAAAAAGGCAGGGGAAACGGCACAGCAGAGCGCCGATGCTGCCCGGAGCTTCTTTGCGGCGCACCCGCTGGTGGAGCCGCTGGCCCGCACCCGGATGCTGGCGCTGGCCCCGGCAGATAAGCCCCGCGCCGCCGCACAGGCCGCCGAAAAGGCGCAGGCCAAGCTGGACGATGCGCTGGCCGTCTATCTGACCGGCACGCTGGAACCGGCCCAGAAGGCCTACAACGAGCACTATGTGTGCGACTATCCGCTGGGTCTGGCGGGGTTGGACCAGTACCGCGCCCAGCACGAGAGCCTTGTGCGCATCGATCTGGAACGCTACGCCGCCCGTCTGGAGCAGGCCCAGCGGGACTGCAAGGACCGCTTCCGCAAGGATATCCTGTTCCGCATGAAGGACGATATCTTCAACGCCCGGCGGCAGTTCAGGGAGCTGAACAAGGTGATGGAGCAGTTGACCTACGGCGAGGAGGTCTACCGCTTTGAGCTGGAGCCCAGCCGCGACCCGCAGCTGGCGGCCTTCTATCAGGTCATCGTGGACAAGGGAAACCAGCAGATGACCGACGGCGACTCGCTGGACAACCTCGCCGCCACCGCCGACCCCGTCTATGAGCGTCAGGTGGACGAGCTGATGGAAAAGATCATGGCCGATGTGGACGAGAACACCCGCGCCCGGCAGGAGGGCCGCCGCCCCGAGAATGTCACCCTTTCGGATTATGTAGACTACCGCACCTACCTCGACTACGACATCAAAGTGACCAACACCGTCTCCGGCCAGCAGGCTTCCCTTTCCCGCGTCAGCCGCGATTCCTCCGGCGGCGAGAATCAGGCCCCCTTCTATGTAGCTATCTGCGCGTCGCTGCTCCAGATCTACCAGAAGAGCGAGAACAGCATCCGTCTGGTGCTGCTGGACGAAGCCTTCAGCAAGATGACCAGCGACCGCATCCGCCCCATGATGGAGCTGTTCCGCCGGATGCAGCTGCAGGTCCTGCTCATCTCCACCGTCGAGAAGAGCACCGCCATCCAGCCCTACTGTGACATCACCTATTCCATCGTGCGCCACGGCGACGTGAACGCCATCGCGCCCTTTTACCGTCTGAATGCATCGGAGGAAATTGGATCTTGAACGAACATCTTGTAAAATTCTGGCTCTTTGCCACCCACTGGACCGAGCTGGACACCTTTGACACCGAAGAAGAGCTGAACGACGAGATCGAACTGCTCCACCGCCAGAACCTGCCCACCAAGGTGCGTCAGCGCACCAAAAAGGACGGCGGCGAGGAGCTGGTGCTCTACGTCAAGCAGGCAGACCGGGACTACGCCCGCTACTGCACCGGCTGGCGGCCCGGGATGTAACAAGGAGTACCCATGTCAAAGCAGAAAATACAGTTATCCGACCACTTTGATTACAGCCGCCTTTTGCGGTTCGTGCTGCCCTGCATCGGCACCATGCTGTTCACCTCCATCTACGGCGTCGTGGACGGCCTGTGCGTCTCGAACTTTGTGGGCAAAACCGCCTTTGCGGCGGTGAACCTTATCATGCCGGTGCCGATGCTGGTGGGCTCGGTGGGCTTCATGCTTGGCACCGGCGGCAGCGCCATCGTGGGCATCACGCTGGGCGAGGGCGACCAGAAAAAGGCCGACCGCTATTTCACCCTGTTCCTGCTGGCGGCTCTGGTCTCGGTCAGTGTGCTGGCCGTGCTGGGCATTGTGTTCCTGCGGCCCATTGCCGTGCTGCTGGGCGCAAAGGGGGAGCTTTTGGACTACGCGGTGCGCTATGGACGCATCCTGATGGTGTCCCTGCCCACCTTTGCGCTGCAGAATATGTTCCAGAGCTTTTTCGTCACCGCCGAAAAGCCGCACCTCGGCTTCTGGTTCACCGTGGGCGCGGGCTGCACCAACATGGTGCTGGACGTGCTGATGGTGGGTATCTGGGGCTGGGGCGTGGAGGGCGCGGCCATTGCCACCTTTATCAGCCAGCTGGTGGGCGGCGTACTGCCGGTGTTCTACTTCATCGACCGCAGCAACTCCAGCCGCCTGCACCTGTGCAGGACCAGTTTTTACAGCAAAGTACTGCGGGATGCCTGCATCAACGGCTCTTCCGAGCTGATGACCAACCTTTCCATGTCGCTGGTCAATATCCTGTACAACTACCAGCTGCTGCGTCTGGCCGGTGAGAACGGCGTGGCCGCCTACGGCGTCATCATGTACGCGGCCTTCCTGTTCGTGGCGGTGTTCGTGGGCTATGCCGTGGGCAGTGCGCCCATCGTCAGCTTCCACTACGGTGCCCGCAACCATGCCGAGGTGCACAACCTCTACCGCAAGAGCCTGCGGCTCATCGCCGTGGTGGCCGTAACCCTGACGCTGGCTTCCATGTTCATCATCCCCTGTGTAGCGCGCATTTTCGTGGGCTACGATGCGGAATTGCTGGCCCTGACCAGCCGGGCCTTCCGGCTGTATGCGCTGAGCTTCCTCATCATGGGCTTCAACGTGTATGCGTCCTCCTTCTTCACGGCGCTGGGCGACGGCGTGACCAGCGCGCTGATCTCTTTTTTGCGCACGCTGGCGTTTCAGGTGATCGCCATTCTCCTGCTGCCGCTGCTGCTGGGCATCGACGGCATCTGGCTGGCCGTCACCGCCGCCGAGCTGGCGGCTCTGGCCGTGAGCGCTGCCATGCTCCTCACCAAGGACGAGGTGTTCCATTACCGAAAGGCATGATAAAATCCCCTGCTTTCTGCGAAACGGCGAAAAGCGGGGGATTTTTTTGGTGATTCTGGCTCTGCCGCTGGCAGCAAAATCGTGTTAAAATGGACACAGCCTTTATTCACTTTTTATGAGGAATCATTATGACATTGTTTTTGACCAGCAGCCCCAGCGGCTGCCCCTTTGAGCCGGGCCCTGCAGTGCCGGTGCTGGACACCCGCAACCACTTTGTGGCAAACCTGCGGGCCGTCTGGCCGGACCACGCCGTGCTGGGCCTTGCCATTGCGGCAGACCCCTATGCCTACGAGCAGAACGACGAGATGTGCCGGGTGTTTGCTCAGAGTTTTGCGAACGCCCACCTGCCCCTGACGGCGCTCATCCCCTGCGATGCCCGCAATGCTGAGGAGATCGGTTCTCTTCTGCCCCAGAGCGGCTTTGTGATGCTGTGCGGCGGGCACGTGCCCACCCAGAACCACTTTTTTGCTCAGCTGGGCCTGCCGGGGCTGTTCCATAACTACCACGGCATCGTGCTGGGCGTGAGTGCCGGCAGCATGAACGCCGCCCACATCGTGTACGCCGCGCCCGAGGAACCGGGCGAAGCCGCCGACCCGCACTACTCCCGCTGGATGAACGGCCTTGGCCTGACCGAGACCCGCATCCTGCCCCACTACCAGTTCATCCGGGATCATGTGCTGGACGGACAGAAGGTGGAGGATATCGCCCTTGCCGATAGCAAAAAGCGGCATTTTCTCGCTTTGCCGGACGGCTCGTATATCCTGTGCGCCGACGGCAGCGAGGCGCTGTACGGCAGAGGCTGGTACTTTGCGAATGGGATGATAGAAGAGATCAACGAGGATGAAGATGTGTTGCCTTTACGGTAAAGCGCGACAAAAGCGGGGCTTCTACGGCAGCCTTGACGATTAAAATGGCCTCCGCTGCGCTCTGGCCATCATCAGTGGAATTATTATTTTTATTTGCAGTTTCACTTCCTACTGTAACGGAATCACTCGTATTTTTATATACAGTAGCGTTTACATTGTTTGTATATCCAGTAATTTCGTACTGGTCTGGCTGAATTGCAGCTACTGTTTTACCATCAGCATAAGTAATAGAAATAGTTCCTAAATCATCTTTTGATGGTTTAATTTCAGAGCCAGTATAGCTTGGGGTGTAAGTTTCATATTTAGAGCATGTAGCACCTGTAATTACACTGTGAGCAGTTGTGATACTGAATGTCTGAGAGCCAGTGCAATTTCCACCATCTTTAGCAGAAACTGTTACAGTATATGTTCCTACATCGCTCAGAGTATCCTCACTACCGATAGCATTACCCTTAGGATTTCTTACTTCAACAACATAATCGGTATTTTCTTTAAGATCAAGAGCTCCACCTTCTGTTGCTGTAAAAGTTAAATACTTGCTTGCAAGGCCTTTTACTTTTGTTTCGGTAGGAACATTTTCGTAATTCATAGTAATCTTTGTTCCGGCAGTTGTAAGGTCACGCTGTTTGATAGTAACTTTCTTAGTTGCATAAACATACTCAGGTCTTGAAGCTTCTGTGAAGTTTGTTAATTTTGTTTTGTCAATATTAACTTTAACTTTTCCGCTATTCACACCAGTAGGTTTTGCATTATCTATCTCAACAACTGCAGTTTTTATAGCATTATGTAAATCAGCTCCGCCCAATTTATCTTT
>SKDY01001841.1_pt1 | contig 12183 bp, 16 predicted proteins | sample 4826591 | NCBI WGS metagenome assembly SKDY01 (sample SAMN11008823, study PRJNA524170) | human gut metagenome | biome: Human fecal sample; material: Feces; isolation source: fecal sample from pouch patient p10, p22 | host: Homo sapiens | place: Israel: Tel-Aviv | collected 2016-06-15
CATCAAAGAATTACAAGAAGCAGGTGATTAATTATGGCTTTAAAAGTTGTTCCAACAAAAGGAAATTTAATTTCTACAAAGAAACAATTACAATTAGCTGTTCTTGGATATGATCTATTAGATAAAAAAAGAAACGTTCTTATTAAAGAAATGATGTCTTTATTAGATGACGTTAAAATGGTCAGAGATGAAATTACGGAAGCTTATCAAAATGCTTATGATGCTTTACAAGAAGCAAATATCTCTTTAGGATTAATTAGTGACCTCGTTACTGCAACTCCTATTGATTATGGAATTAGTATTGCTTATCGAAGTGTTATGGGTGTGGAAATTCCTAAAATTACATATCATAAACAACCTATGGTGTGTAGTTATAACATGGACCGTTCTAATTCAAAAGTGGATTATGCTTATGAATGTTTCTATCGTGTTAAAGAATTAACAGTTGTCTTAGCGGAAGTAGAAAACTCAGTTTATCGATTAGCTAATACAATTAGAAAAACACAAAAACGAGCCAATGCCTTGAAGAATATTTCAATTCCACGTTTTGAAGAAACAATTAAATTTATTAGTGAATCGCTTGAAGAAAAAGAACGTGAAGAATTCTCAAGACAAAAAGTTATAAAGAATCAAAAGCATTAATTAATTTTAATGCTTTTTTTTGCAAATTATAAAAAAATTAACATTATGATAAAAAAATATGATATTATTATGCTGTTGAATTTTAAATAATCAAAGAAGGTGTAATTATGAGTATTAATGTCAAAGATATCACAATAGGGGAAGGATTACCTAAAGTATGTGTTCCTATTGTTGAAGATAATGATGAAGCAATCTTAGATAAATTAAAAGAGTTTGATCAATTAGATGTTGATATCATTGAATTAAGAATTGATTTTTATAAAAATATTTTACAATTTGATGCATTAAAGAATTTATTTTTAAATATTGCTGCTTTACAAATTAAAAAGCCAATCATTCTAACAATTCGTACAGCAGCAGAAGGTGGAGAGATTGAAATCGATCCAAAGGATTATTTCCATGTTTATGAATTAGGGATTGAATCAAAGGCATTCGATATTTATGATGTTGAATTAGCTTTAGGAACAAATATGGCAATTGAACTTCGTACACTTATTCATGATGCGAATAAATATATGTTAATGTCAGCCCATCATTTCAATCGTACCCCAGAAGTAGATTCATTAATGCAAAAATTTAAATCCATGGATTCATTAGAAGCAGATATTATGAAAATTGCGGTCATGCCAGAAGATTACCAAGATGTTTTAAACCTTTTGACATTCACATTAGAAGCTAAACACGAATACAGCAATAAACCAATTGTGACAATGTCAATGTCTCCATTAGGACTTACAACACGTCTTGTAGGAGAACAATTTGGTAGTGCCATTACTTTTGGTTGTGTAGGAAAATCAAGTGCTCCTGGACAAATCAATTATCAAGAATTAAATCAAATTTTACAATTAATTCATAAAAATGTTCAAGAAGCCTAGGCTTCTTGATTTTTTATACATAGAATAAAAGTGGTGATATTATGAAAATAGATGCGATAGCATTACAAAAGCTTGTATGGATCATTTATAAACGCTTTTTTATGGAAAAAGGAAGGCTTAAAGATGTTCAAATTAAAATTGGTGAATATCTTCATGTGTTACTTGTTTTAGATTATAAAGGAATTGAAACACGTATTACTTTACAAGGTGATCTTTATATTGATCATGATCTTGTACTTGATACAAAAGGAACAATACGATATGGTTTTTTAAAACTTAATTATGAAAAATTATTAAAAGATTGGACAAAGGATATTCCTGAAATTCAAGTTCAAGGAAAACAAATAAGAATAAAAAATGAATATCTAAAAGATATTCATCTACAAAATAATGAAATAGAATTAGAACTTCTTTAGAGTTCTAATTCTACATGATAAATTTTACCCCAAACATAGATTTGATAGAAGTAAGCAAGAAGTTGTGGTCCCATCATTAATTGTCCAAACCAAGGGACTTCAATGGTTTCACTATTTTCAATGAAATGTTTGAGTTTTTTTATATCAAAGAGTTGATAGAGTATATTGTTTTTATCATTGAGGGTCTCTAATAAAAGGCGCTTAATATAGGTAAGGAAAAAAGGAGAATGGGTTTTAGGATAAGGATTTTTTTTACGGTTGTAAATATCCTTAGGAAGGAAATCTTTGAAAGCATCACGGAGGACACTTTTTTCTTGTTGATCTTTATACATATAAGACCAAGGAACATTATACATATATTCGATAAGGTCTTTGGATGCAAAGGGAACACGTAGCTCAACAGCGCTATACATCGATTGACTATCACTACGAGTTAGAAGGGTTTGCATAAACCATTCAATGTTAAGATAAATCATTTTTCTTTTATTGGTATCATAGAAGCTTTGATCAAGATAATCGATTTCCTGTAAAGTTTGATAATATTGATTTTGAACATAATCTTTGATGTTCAATTTTTTTATATTTTCATTTAATAAATCAAGTCTTTGATCAATATCTCTAATCCATGGGAAAGTATCTAAACTATAGAGCTCCTTTTTATAAAACCATGGATAGCCACCAAAGATTTCATCAGCACATTCACCCGATAAAACAACTTTATGATGTCTTTTGATTTCTTTACAAAACAAAAGAAAACTTGAATCAATATCTGCCATACCCGGTGCATCACGAGCAATCATACTTTGTTTTAAAAAGATAATGAGGTTCTTTTGTGAAAGTACCACATTATTATGATGACTATGATAACGCTCGACCATTTCATCAATATAATCACTATCACGGGTCAATTGATAATCATAGGGTTTAAAGTATTTTTCTTGATCTAAGTAGTCAATACTATAGGTTGATATGTTATTGACATATTGGCTACTTAAGGCCGTAATAATACTTGAATCTAAACCACCTGATAACATACAAGAAATGGGCACATCACTTAAAAGTTGTCTTTGAATACTTTGATTTACCAAATAACGTACATCTTGTACTGTTTCTTCATAGCTTTTAAGATGAGGTTTTTTTTGTAAGCCCCAGTAACGGTCAATGATACAGTCATTTCCATCATAAAATAAATAATGAGCTGGTCTTAAACTTGAAATATCTTTATAGAGCGTTTTTCCTGGAGATAAACTAGGACCTAATCCTAATAGTTCTTTAATACCTGTTTTATCAACCACGCACTTTCCTAAATACATTAAAATCGCTTTAATTTCACTAGCGATAATGAGATCATTTTCTTTTAAATAATAATACAAAGGTTTTACCCCTAAATGATCACGACAAGCAAAGATTTGATCATCATAATAAATAACAAAAGAAAAAATACCATCTAACATATTTAAACATTTTTCACGGTAAGCAATAAAACAAACAAGCAAAACTTCACTATCACTTTGACTTGAAAAATGAAATCCTAAATCAATAAGATGTTTTTTCAATTCGTTCATATTATAGATTTCACCATTAAAAATAATACGATATATTTTACCTTGATACGTATATTCAAAAGGTTGTTTACCACCCTTTAAATCAATAATTGATAAGCGACAATGACCTAATAAAACATGACTATCAAAATAAGTTCTTGAATCATCAGGACCACGATGTTCCAATAAATGAAGCATTTGATTGAACTTTCCACAATCCTCTAAAACATTTCTTTGTTTATTGTATAAACATAAAATACCACACATAGTTTTTCACCCTATACACTATATGAGACAAAAAAAAGAATATGAAAAAACAGTCCAAAGACTGTTTTTCTATTTGTTATCTTTTTTTTCTGTAACAACTTCTTTTAAGGTTGTAGCAAGACCAGCAATTCCTTGTAATTCACTTGGAATAATGATCTTAGTAGCATCACCCTTAGATAAGTTTTCTAAAGCTTTGAAACCTTGTAAAGTGACATAAGCTTGATCTGGATGTGCATCGTTGATATAAGTAATACCTTTTGCTTGTGCTTCGTAAACTAAACGTAATGCTTCTGCTTGACCTTCAGCTTTAGCGATGGCTGCTTCTTTTTCAGCTTCTGCTCTTAAGATTGTTGATTGTTTATCCCCTTCAGCATTTAAGATAGCTGCTGTCTTTTTACCTTCAGCTTGTAAGATAGCTTCACGTCTTTCACGTTCAGCACGCATTTGTTTTTCCATTGCTTCTTGAATATCGCGGGGTGGAATAATGTTTTTAACTTCTACACGGTGAACTTTGATTCCCCATGGGTCTGTTGCTTCATCAAGAATACTTCTCATACGTGAATTAATAATATCACGAGATGTTAAAGTTTCATCTAATTCAAGATCCCCAATAATATTACGAAGAGTAGTTGCTGTTAAGTTTTCAATAGCGTTAATTGGACGATCAACTCCATATGTGAATAAACGTGGATCGGTAATTTGATAATAAACAACAGTATCAATTTGCATTGTAACGTTATCTTTTGTGATAACAGGTTGAGGTGCGAAATCAACAACTTGTTCTTTTAAAGAAACTTTGTTGGCAACACGATCTAAAAATGGAACAAGAATATGAAGACCAACACCGCATGTACGGTTATATGCTCCAATTCTTTCAACAACATATGCTTTTGATTGAGGAACAATACGAATCGCAAAAGCAATAACACTTACGACAATAAGTGCAACAATAATGATTAAAACTAAAGTAATAATACTCATTTTCTTTCTCCTTTATTTATTAATTTTTTTAACCACAAGATGGGCACCTTCTACGGCAAGTATTTCACAATAATCACCAACTTCTAAAGTAGAATTATCTAAACTCGAAGCAGACCACTGTGTAGAAAGCACTTTGACTTCGCCTCTTGTGTCAGCGTCAATTCTTTTTAACACTAAACCATGTTGACCAATGACACGATCATAGTTGGTACTTACTGTTTGTGTTTTTAAATACTTTTTCGCAAGAGGTCGACTTGCAAAAATACAAATAATACTCAAGATGACAAAGACAACAATTTGTATTGTTTGACTTAATCCAAGAGCATACGCAATTAATGCGCCAATTCCCCCAATAGTAAACCAGATACTTACTAAGTCGATCGTGATTAATTCAATCGCGGCAGCAATAATTGTAATACCTAGCCATATCCACAACATCATATCTATACCTCCCTTATAGATGAACTGTTAAAATCTGATGAACAACATCAAAGTTTGCAGGATACTTAATTCCTTGCTTATCACTTAAATCTAAATGATAATCTCTTGCGAGGTTTTCAATAAAGTTTTTATTAGAAACGCGCCCATAACTTTTACCTATTGAAATACGATGTAATTGATCTTTAGGATAAAGACCTTCATCAATTGCTGTTTTATCAACAGGTTTAATTCCTAATAAATTATTTTCTTTATCAACACCTAATAAAACATATTGAACATTTTCAAAATTTTTACATGCAGCGGTGTTTAAAGTAAGATTTGTACTATAAATAGTCACTGTTTTCTTTGAAATTTCATTTGTTGACCATACAAATGCCATAGCTATCATCCTTTCTACTTGTATTATATTATATTTATTATTTTTGTTCAATATTAATTATTATTAATATTATTTATCTTCATTACATTTCTTTTCATTGAAAAATAAATGCGGTATAATCATTGAAACAGGAGAAGAAGATGAAAAAAATATTAATTCTATTTTTACTTTTATTATCGGTAGGATGTCACAGTAACAAGTATGAAGATACGTATTATTTAACCTATTTTTATGTAGAGGATTGTTTGAATTGTCAACATTTTAAAAAGAATGTTCTGCCAGCAATTAAAAAAGAGTTTGGTAAACATATGAAAATCAAAGCCTATGATATGGATGATGAAAAGACTTTTGATGAAATGAAAGTAAGTTATCAAGAACATATTGATCAAATTATTGATTTTAATGAGGATGATTATGGCTATGGACCAATGGTCTTTTTAGAAGGCTATTTTGCTATTTTAGGAGCAGGAAACGAAGATGATTATGTTGAACATCTTGTTAGGGCTATACAAGGAAAAGAATTGAATAAAGCATCAAAGAATGAAATATATTATTATTTAAGAAAGGGTAATGTGAAACAATGAATAGAATAAAAAAACTTTTATTAATTGTAATCTTATTAATCCCTTTAGTGGGATGTCAAAGTCAAAAGAATGAATGGAAGGGGACATATTATTTAACTTATTTTTATTTAAAAGATTGTTCCAATTGTCAACATTTTAAAAAGAATGTTCTACCAGCAATTAAAAAAGAGTTTGGTAAACATATGAAAATCAAAGCCTATGATATGGATGATGAAAAGACTTTTGATGAAATGAAAGCAAGTTATCAAGAACATATTGATCAAATTATTGATTTTAATGAGGATGATTATGGTTATGGACCAATGGTCTTTTTAGAAGGCTATTTTGCTATTTTAGGAGCAGGAAACGAAGATGATTATGTTGAACATCTTGTTAGAGCTATACAAGGAAAAGAATTGAATGAGGCTTCTGAAATTGAAACGTATTATTATTTAAAGGATGGAAAAGTACAAAATTCTTAAAAGTTATTATCAATTGAAAAAGAATATGTTAAACTTTAAGAAGAAAATAAAGGAGGAAGTGTTTATGTCAACACCACATAATCAAGCAAATAAAGGAGATATCGCAAAAACTGTCTTAATGCCAGGAGATCCTTTACGTGCAAAATATTTAGCAGAAACGTATTTAGAAAATGTTAAACAATTTAATGCGACAAGAAGTATGTTTGGCTATACAGGAACATATAAAGGAAAAGAAGTTTCTATTATGGGTTCAGGTATGGGAATGCCTAGTATTGGGATTTATAGTTATGAATTGTTTCATTTTTATGATGTAGAAAATATTATTCGTATTGGTTCTTGTGGATCATTTAAAAAAGATGTTCATTTAAGAGATATCATTATTGTACAAGGTGCTTGTACAGATTCAAATTATGCACATCAATATGAATTACCAGGAACATATTCAGCTATTTCTGATTATAGTTTATTAGAAAAAGCTGTAGAAAAAGCAAAAGAAAAGAATTTAACTTATCATGTAGGAAATGTCCTATCTTCTGACTTGTTCTATCATGCAGATAATAAAGCAGATAAATGGATTAAAATGGGATGCCTTGCTACAGAAATGGAATCTTATGCTTTATTCGCAAATGCAGCTTATGCGGGTAAAAAAGCGTTAACTTTATTAACTGTTTCTGATTCATTAGTTACAAATGAAGAAACAACAGCAGAAGAAAGAGAAAAAACATTTACAGCAATGATGGAAGTTGCTTTGGAGATTGCTTAAGTGTTAACAAAATTTGCCTTTTTTGATTTTGATGATACTTTAATTCATGGGGATTCTGGTGGAAAACTTTTAAAATATTATTTAAAAAGGCATCCACTTTCTGTTTTTAGATTATTAAAGGTTGTTTATCATTATGCTCTTTATTTACTTAAAATAGAGCCTTTAAATAAAGCAAAATCAGCTTGGCTTTATCCTTTAGATTATATGAATGATCAAGAAATCGAAAAGTTTTATCAAGAAGAATTAGAACCTTGCTATTATTTAAATGTAATTGAAGAATTAAAAAAGAAAAAAGCAGAAGGGTATATAATCTATATATGTAGTGCTTCGGCAGAAGCATATCTTCGTTTTTGTAAATTACCTGTTGATGAAATTTTAGGAACAAAGACTTTGATCAAAGAGAATAAATATACAAGTCAAATGATTGGAAATAATTGTAAGAATGAAGAAAAAGTAAAAAGAATCCAAGAAGTGATAAAAAATCATAATCTAGAAATAGATTATGACTTATCTTATGCTTATTCGGATTCTTTACATGATATTCCTATGTTAAAGATGGTAAAAAATCGAATTAAAATTGATACCAAAGATGGACATATGTCATCGTTTGAAATAGAGTAGCTTAGCTACTCTTTTATATTTAAGTCTGTAAAGAAAAGCATAATATTAATGAGTCCTGCTATTCCTACAACGATATAAATGAGCATTGATAAAAAACTATTTTGGCCAAATAAACTATCGACTAAATTAAAATTAAATAAGCCAATAAACCCCCAATTAATAGCTCCAATAATTGTAAAAACAAGGGCTGTTTTTTGTAATACGTTCATTTTCTTAACCTCCTTAAATAGATTCTATCCAAGAAATTTTATTTTATACATAAAATAAATAAAAAAGAATAATTTAATAAAGGAGGGATTGATTTGAAAAAAATATATCTCATTATTAGTATTATTGTTATCCTAGTTGCTGGTTTTTTATTTTATCGTATGAAAGGAAATTCTTTAAAATCAACATTAGAAGAAGCAAAAAAAGTAAATAACTATCAATTGGTTTGTGATATGGAAATGAGTCAAAATGATGAATTAAAAAGCTATGAAGTAAAAGTAGAATATTTAAAAAAGGAAAAACAAAAATATTATCGAGTAGAGCTTTATGATAAAAGTTTAAATCAAGCACAAATTATTATTCGTAATAAAAAAGGTGTTTATGTTTTAACACCAACCTTAAATCAAATGTTTAAGTTTCAAAGTAATTGGCCTGAAAATAGTCCTAAACCTTATATTTATTCTTACTTAATACAATTACTTGATGAAAATAAAGTTAAAAAGATTGAAAAAGGCTATCAAATAGAAGCAAAAGTCTCTTATCCAAATGATCCACGTATTGTAAAACAACAAATCATCTTTGATAAAAAACTAAAACCATTAATTGTTTTATGTTTAGATAAAGATGAGGGTGAAGTTATTTCTGTAAAAGTGAATGAATTTAAAACAAATGTAAAATTTGATCAAAAACATTTTAATCAAAATCAAGCATTAAAAGAATCAAAAAACAATGATCGTGTTTCAAGCCAACTAGATGTTTTATATCCAGTTGCTTTATTAGGCTCTAAATTAGAAAGTGAAACAGTTTCAACAATTGAAGGAGATAAAAATCATATTTTAAAATTTATCGGGGATAAAAACTTTACTATGGTAGAAAGTTTAGTAGGGGATCAAATGATACAAATTGAAAAAGAAGAAGTTGTTGATTTAGTCGATGGTTTTGCTTATTATCAACCGGGTAAATTAACAATGATTCATCAAGGTGTTTTGTGTTCTTTATATTCAAGAGATCTTACCAAAGAAGAAATGGTTTCAGTTATGACAAGTATTCAATCTTCTTCAACAAAATAATATTTCAAATTGAATTATTGAAAGGGTTGGATTATACTATTGTGTGGAGGTGTCGTTTATGAATTTAAAACGTGACACGTATGCAATTGTTGATTTAGATCATTTAAAATATAATGTAGAATTAGCGCATAATGAATTTAAAAGACCGTTAATGGCTGTTATTAAAGCAGATGCTTATGGTCATGGTTATAAAGAAGTGGCTAGTTTTTTAAAGGATATAGATTATGTAGAAATGTTTGCGGTAGCAACGTTACCAGAAGCTATTGAATTAAGGGAACTGGGAATTGATAAAGGAATTTTGATTTTAGGAGCAATTCCAACAAGTAAAAAAGATATTGATTTAGCAATTAAATATGATATTTCTTTAACAATGGTTTCAGTTGATTATTTAAAACTTTTAGAAAACTTAATTGATGAAGGACAAACTTTAAAAGTGCATATTAAATTAGATACAGGTATGCACCGTATTGGTTTAATGTCTAAAGATGAATTATCAACATTACTAGAATTAATTGATCCAAATAAATTTGATGTTGAAGGAATTTTTACGCATTTTGCGACAGCAGATGGAGACGACGAAGCTTTTGAAAAACAAAGAAATCTCTTTTATGAAATGATTGGTAACTGTAAGTTTAAATACATTCATTGTTGCAACTCAGCGGCCATGACGTATCATCATGATGAAAAATCAAATATGGGTAGATTAGGAATTACAATGTATGGATGTTCACCAAATGGTGAAGAAGAAACAAAATTCAAACAAGTTATGTCACTTTATACAAAAGTAGCAATGATTAAAAAAATACCTGCCGGTGATAAAGTGGGATATGGTTTAACTTATACCGCTAAAGAAGATGAATATATTGCAACTTTACCAATTGGCTATGCAGATGGATTGATTCGTAAAAACCAAGGACGTAAAGTTTACATCAATGGTAAATATTATGAAATTGTAGGACGAGTGTGCATGGATCAAATGATGGTACGTGTAGATAAAAATGTGAAGATTGGCGATCAAGTAGAAATCTTTGGAGAACATATTTCTTTAGAAAGTATGGCAAAGGACTTAGATACAATATCTTATGAAGTGTTATGCTTGATTTCTAAACGTGTGCCAAGAGTTTATGTGCAAAATGGACAAGTAAAAGAACTGTTATAAAAAAACAAACTCAACGAGTTTGTTTTTTTATTATTTAAATAATTCTGCAATTCGGTAATAAGATAATGCTCCAGATTTTTGAGTTTTTACTTTACCATTTTTTATAACGAATGTTGAAGGTACTGTTCCATCATCTGTTTTAAATGTTTTTTGAATATAAGATGTTGCATCTTTTTCACTTGCAAGATTGACATAATAAATATGATCACTGTGATTTTTTTTCAAATATTTTAAACATACATCTTTATAATTAAGAGTTGTATTATCACTATCACTTCCAGCAACAACGACAAAGCTATCTTTAGCTTTTATTTTTTCTACAAGTTTTGTTTTACTAATAGTTGTAAGTTCAACATGTGTTGCTTGTCTATAGGCAAATAAAGCAATAAAAATGACAAAAACAAGTCCAAATACACTGATTTCCTTCCAAATCTTTTTTAAAAATCCCATAGAAGTTCCTCCTTTTTATACTTTACTATAATAACAAATTTCCCCTATGGAAACAATAAAAAAATAGCCCAAGGGCTATTTCATTCTAGTTTTCGCAAAGTTCCAAGTATCTCTGCACATATCATCAATACCTTTTGTTGCTACCCAACCAAGTTCTTCTTTCGCTCTTGTTGGATCAGCATAGCATGTTGCAATGTCACCAGCACGACGAGGTTTGATTTCATATTTTACTTTAACGCCATTTACTCTTTCAAAGGCATGAACAAGTTCTAAAACGCTATATCCACGACCAGTTCCTAAGTTACAGATATGTAAACCTGGTTTGTTGTATTTTTCAATAGCTAATACATGTCCTTTAGCTAAATCAACAACATGGATATAATCTCTGACACCTGTTCCATCAGGTGTATCATAATCATCACCGAAAACTCCTAGACATGGAAGTTCGCCAGCAGCAACTTTCATGATATAAGGCATAAGGTTATTTGGAATACCTTTAGGATCTTCTCCTAATAATCCGGATTCATGTGCTCCGATAGGATTGAAATAACGTAATAAAGTAACAGACATTTCAGGGCAAGCATGTTGAACATCTGTTAGGATTCTTTCCATCATGGCTTTACTTGCACCATAAGGATTTGTTGTTTCTCCTAATTTACAATCTTCAGTTAATGGGACAACTTCTGGATCTCCATAAACGGTTGCACTTGATGAGAAAACGATATTGTTTACATGATATTTCTTCATCATCTTGGCAACGATTAGAGTTGTTGTTAGGTTGTTTGTATAATATTCAATTGGTTTTTCTACAGATTCACCAACCGCTTTAAACGCAGCACAATGAATAACGGCATCTAAATCATTTTCTTTAAAAACTTCTTCAGTTTTCTTTTCATCTAAAATATTAAATTCATAGAACTTAACATCTTTACCAGTTATTTCTTTAATATATTTTAAAACTTCAGGTTTTGAATTAGAAAAGTCATCAATAACAACAACATCATGATTGGCTTGTAATAATTCAACACAAATGTGGCTACCAATATAACCAGTACCACCTGCGACAAGTACTTTCATTTCTTATCCTCCATCTTTTTTCTTTACGCCTTTATTATAACAAATATAGAAGGGGATTCAATAAGATAAAAAGATACAAAAAGGGTAATTTTTAAAAAAGAATAAATTTTTTTTAAAAAAGTTGTTGACGATAGGGAGAATAGATGATATTATAAGTGAGCACTGGTCGAGGAGGCTTAGCTCAGTTGGGAGAGCATCTGCCTTACAAGCAGAGGGTCAGCGGTTCGAGCCCGTTAGCCTCCACCA
>SKDY01001842.1_pt1 | contig 12182 bp, 11 predicted proteins | sample 4826591 | NCBI WGS metagenome assembly SKDY01 (sample SAMN11008823, study PRJNA524170) | human gut metagenome | biome: Human fecal sample; material: Feces; isolation source: fecal sample from pouch patient p10, p22 | host: Homo sapiens | place: Israel: Tel-Aviv | collected 2016-06-15
AAAATAATCAATCTTTCTTATTAATCTAAAATCAATAAAACTTAAAGAATTGTAATAATTTGTCGCCCAATAGTATTTAACTCTTCTTTTTATTGAGTATTCATTCTTACTATTCTTACCAGAAAAATGAACGAATTGTTTCCCACTATTCCTTTCAAAAAATCGATGAATTTCAGACTGATCTTTTAATGGTAAATCCATACCAGAAATTAAATGATAATAATCATATTTCCTATTTTCAGTGGCTTGTTTCAATAAAAATAACTCACATTCAATCAAACTATAACTTCCCCAAGCCGATTTGAATACTGATGATTGAATTACTTTTGATTTAGTACAACAAGAAGTATAATCAAAAAGTTTAATAGAGTCATCTGCTTTAGTATCAATATGAATATATATATCATTTTGTGAATAATCTAGTAACTTCAATAATTTTTTTATTTGCTCCAAATTTTTATGAGCCATTATTAAATATGCATGCATAAGTATTATCTCCTAGATGCGAGCTGAAAAAAGCAACTCAATATCCTTTGTCCAAAAAAGGATACAAATGCGAGTATTCTATATTTTAATTTACAATTATGATCGGTTACAATCTGAAGTCTATATTTTCTGACATATTTCCATAGTTCTTCTTTATAGCATTCTTGTTCATGATTATTAGTCTTTTTAGGTAAATGAACAAACATTTCTATAGCCGCTTGAAATAATTTAAAATCTGCAGCTTTTCTGATTGTATAGCAATAATTTAGTACATACGTATGCACCTCTTTTGCAGCCAATAAAAAATCTTTGTTCTTTAATGGATTTAATGTCCCAATAATACTGTTGCATCTAATCATGTAATAATAAATTGATTTATTTCCATAAACAACTATATTACACTTAGAAATAATTTTGTAGAATACATATAAGTCTTCATATGTTTTTCCTTTTGGAAACTCTATGCCATCAAATAGTTCTTTTTTATATAATTTTGCTGTAGCATTTGTAGCAAAATGTTTTTCATATAAGAAATCTTGAATTGCTTCAATAGAGTTAAATGTTAAAATATAATTACTATCACTCTTTACAATTTTGGGGGATGAACCTTCCGGAAAATTTTCCATCTTTCCAACTGCAATATCTGCTTCAGTTGACTCTAGTATTCCATATAAATACTCTACATAATCCTTTGAAACGTAGTCATCGCTATCAGTGAATATAAAATACATCCCTTTTGCTATCTTCATTCCAGCATTTCTTGCATCACTTAACCCACCATTTTTTTTATTCAAAACAATTATTCTATCATCTATTTTCTTCCATTTTTCACAAATATCAGGACATCTATCTGGTGACCCATCGTTCACTAAAATTATTTCAATGTTAGTATAAGTTTGATTAACCAAAGACTCGATACATTTATCTAGATATTTCTCAACTTTGTAAACCGGAACTATTATCGATATAAGTGGTTTCATAGTTCATCCCTCCTATTAAAAATAAATAATAAATCCATGCAAACGCACCTGTTGTAAGTGAAGTAGACGTATTCATATTCAAAAAAATATACAGCATAACAAGCATTGAATAGAAATTACAATTAGTAATTTTCCAATATGAAATGGATAATAATATACTTCCTACAATTGTCGTTTCCAAATACGTTTTAACACTTTCAATTTCCAACATAAATCCAGAAAAATCATAAGTAGAGCCTAACCCATACGATTGAAAATGATGATTTAAATAATAAAGCACCATATTATCTCTACCCATCCAAAAATCAGCCATATTTAGACCTATTTTATTTGAAAACCAAATACCAAAAGGAGATGTTATCAATTTAATTACAACCAACGGAGATATTGCAAAAATAATTACACATATCATACAGATTTTTTTATTAACCTTAATGGAAGTTATTTTTTTCCAATTGGGTAAATAAGAAAGTACAAGTATTATCGTAGCAAATAAAATAATTAAACGCTTATTCATTAAAATAATAGATATATAGCTAATCCATATCCACTTTCGATTATTTTCTTTGTAATAACAGAAATAACAAAATAATGCCATCATTGGATCAGGGAAATGACTTGTTTCATAATAATCATATGCAAATGATGCTTGCCCACCTAACAACGAAAAATTTTTAATTGCATTAATTGCCATGGAAACTGAAAATCTATCGGCAATTTCAATGAAATATGATACAACATAAATCACTACCGAAAACTTAGCCATCGATAAAATTTCATCTTTATTTAACGCATTAATCGCATAATATACAAAGATGATAGGAGTAAGAATAAAACAAAATTCTTTAATCGTTCTAAATGTAAATCGTCCACTCCAAATTATTGAAAACACTGAAATAAGAGCTACAAACAAATAAAAACACATTAAAGTCCTAAACTCTCTAGAAAAAAGTCTCTTCTTATTTCTGTTAGAAGCATAAAAAGCAAATGAAGATCCAATTAAAAAAAAGTATTTCAAAAGATTTAAAACTCCATTCGCATTATCAGTTACAAACAATGCATCGACAAAGCCTTTCGACATAATTGCACATGCAAATAAGGCAATACCTAAAATAACATTTCTTTTCTTTCTTATAGAGTATGATTTCATTTATCTATCTCCAAGCATTTATTCAAGTTTGAATGCGAATTATTATCGCTGATTTTTTTTGCTGGTACTCCCCCAATGGTTATACCACTTTTATTAAAATCTTTGACCACCACAGCATTCGCTCCAATTGCAATATCACTAGCAATATTAACTTTACCAATAATTCTTGCTCCACTTCCTATAAATACGTTATTTCCTATTACGGGAGCATCCGATTCTCCATTCGTCGCTCCAATAGTTACACTATCTTGAATTCTACAGTTTTCACCAACCTTAGCATTTCCATTAACTACAATTGAACCAAAATGTGCAATAGAAAGTCCTGGTCCAAATACATTTAATGGGATAGAAAAACCATATTTGACTCTTAATCTATGGAAGCGAATCATTGAAAAAATGTAAAATAATTTTTTTATAATGTTCCCATTTGAGGTATTTTTAAAAAATTCTGTTTTACGTAATCTCCTTTGAAATTTCCAAACTTCATCTCCAATCAAAGAAGGATATTTTTTTTCAATACCTAAAGCCTTTTTATCTTGTTCTAAATAGGATAAATAATCTTTTTTATTCGTTATCATCTTGTCCCTTGTCCTACTAACTCCATATAGTAATTTGATAAAATATAGTTTGATTTTTTTATATTATATGCACTATCATAACAGTTTTTATTAGAATCACGCTGATTTTCTCGTCTTAAATTTTCAATACGATTTACCCAAATATTATATTCAGCACTTAAGGAAATAAATTCAACTTTTGAACTAAACTTAACTTCCTCAGGAACTTTATCTGAAAAAACACATGGTAAATCAGCGAACTGAGCCTCTACACCTACTACCGGTATTCCTTCAAAGAAAGATGGCATAACAAATACATCCATTGCCTGGTATAGCTCATTAACATCAGATCTATTTCCTAAGAAACGTACCTTATCATTAATACCTAGGTTTTTCACCTGATTCCTAAGTTCTTCCTCTTTCTCTCCAACTCCCACTAAAAGAAGCAGTGATTCAGGTTCTTTCTTCAATAATTCTTTAAAAATCTCAATTAAAAATTTATGGTTTTTTTGATAAGACAAACGGCCTACATGACCAACAACAAACTCACCTTTTATACCAAGTTCTTCTCTTTTCTTATTTCTTAATTCTTCATTAAAGTAAAAATTCTCAGCATCAATAGCATTTGGAATGACTTTAAAACTACGATTTCCAAATAAAAATTTTCCAGCTTCTTCACCACAAGCGAGACGATGGGTGCAAACAGAATTAATTTTCAATCGGAAATACTGCTTCAGTAGATATTTAAAATCCCTATCCAAAGATGTATTATGACTATGAGCTATTCTTATAGGCACCCCAGCTTTTTTTGCTGCTAATAACGGTAAATAGCTCATCGTATCAATATGAGAGTGAACAATTTTATACTCTGGATGTTCCTTAAAAAAATTCTTCATCCATTTAAAATAAGCTGGATAATTTTGTGGATACAAGCGTGGCGCATAATAAACCTTACCACCCATTTTCTCGATTTCATCATCATAATCACTTCTATAAGGCCTATGAGTTAAAAAATCAAATTGAATTTTTGTTCTATCAATATTACGATAGTAATTCATAAGCATAGTTTCAAGACCAGCTCTATGCATATCATTTACACATTGAAGTATACGAATCATTTTATCCCCTATACAATTCTAATGTCTTATTTACGATATCGTCCCAATTATATTTTTTAATAATAAACGGTGATGATTCCAATTTTAATTTTTGCACAACTTTTTCACTATCACTTAGATATTGTAATTTGTTTGCTAAATCTTCAACAGAAGATTGTTTAAATGTTACTCCACAATCTTCCATTACATCTGAACATTCTTCTATATCAGACGTTAGACAACAATTACCATAGCTCATCGCTTCCAAAAGGCTTAATGGCATTCCCTCCAAATCACTTGGCAACACATAAACATACGTATTACTATACAATTCTTCCAGTTCTTGTCCTTGTACAAAGCCAGTGAAAATAATATTTTCGTTGTTGGAAGCTTTTTTTCTTAATTCTTCATAATAAGAATCTGTGTCACTTGCTCCACCAGCAATTACTAATTTCTTATCTGTTTTTACCTCGCTATACGCATCAATTAAATAATGAATTCCCTTTTCAGGAACAATTCTACCTAAAAATAAGAAATAGCTATCTTTGTTCAAATTATATTTTGAACTAATGATTTTAGAATCAAAAATATCTGGTTGAGTAATTCCATTTGGTATAAAATGAGTATCCCTATTATAGGTTTCTTTAAAGTATTTTTTTACACCATCAGATAAGACAATGATTTCATCAGCATATTTTGCTGCCATTTTTTCTCCAAACTTAATATATTTGGAAGCAAAACCATCACCCCATTTATCACGTTTCCAATCTAAACCATGTACGGTCACAATTACTTTTTTCTTAGAAAGGAATTTAATAATTGGTAACATAGCTGATGGACCTTCGGCATGATAATGAACAACATTAGCACCAGAAAATAAAATTTTTAAACTTCCAATGAGAGATGATGATACTGCAGCCAACCCTTTCTTATCAATCGTAAAACAATCTTTTATTTTTACTCCATTGTATTCAGATAAAGTTGGTAGATCCTCATCAGAATCCATCACATGCTTGTTTTTCCTATCATAACATGTAACATCAAAACCTAGACGTACTAATCTTGTACTAATTTCCCTAACAACTTTCTCAACTCCTCCCTCATTAGATAAGACATGCTTCTGTCCAATCATCGCAATTTTTAGCTTTTTCTCCATAAAAATTCTTCTAGTTCCATTTCTACCAAATAAAAAAAGAGAGTTGCAGATGTTATCTGCTTCCCTCTCTCTTCAATACTACTTTTACTGTTTTTGCAATGATTTTGATATCATCGCTGATACTCCAGTTTTGAATGTACTTCATATCAAGAGCAACAACTTCTTCAAAGTCGGTGATATCACTACGACCACTGACTTGCCAAAGTCCTGTGATACCAGGTTTTGTTGTCATTCGTTTGAAATGATGTAATTCATAATGGCGATACTCATCAAGCGTTGGAGGTCGTGTCCCGACAAGAGACATGTCGCCTTTTAGAACATTGATAAATTGTGGTAACTCATCAAGGGACCAATCGCGAAGCTTGTGTCCAAATGGAAAGATTCGAGGGTCATCTTCCATCTTGAACATCAAATTAGTATTCAAATCATTCTGCGCTAACAGTTCTTTTTTACGTTCTTCTGCATCTGTATACATGCTTCTGAACTTGTAAATATTAAAGATTTTACCATTTTTACCGACACGTTTTTGCTTGAAAATCAACGGTCCTGATGACTGTTTCTTAACAATTGGAGCAATGATAACAGCTACAATACCTGTTATGATAATACCTACAATTGCACCAAGAATATCAATCATACGTTTCAAAACAAGCTGACGACATTTAACGATATTAGTTGCCGTCGTCACAAAAGTAATATCATCTAACTTCTTAATCACGCTATCAGCAACATAGTAATCTGAGTAATTGCCAATCTTGACCGTCGTTGGAATCCCAAGTAGACGAATGTACCTAGCAACTTCTCTGAAGTCAGTGCGGTAATCTTTATTAACATAAATCTCATCAACCTGATGATTAGCCACAAAGTCACGAATCTCATCGACCTGCCAAAGAACAGGTAGCTCAGTGTCTTTTCTCTCAGGACTAACATAGGCTAAAATCTGATAATTATTTTTCAATAAAACATTTTCAAGTTTATCCTCATCACTAAAATCAGTGACTAGTAAAATCTTTTTGCTATTTTCTTTCTTAGGTGGAATATCTTTTTTAACGATTACTCTTCCAAGAAACGTTAAAGCTGCCACTACCCAGAAAAGATTAAACAGGAAGTAATAAGACATGCCCGAAATATCAGCGATAAAGCGATATTTTCCTAAAATCAAAACTAGTGATAAAAGAATAACCGTTTTAACACCATTTCGAACTGATGTCTTAAATTCTTGCAGATAACCTCTATTTAAAACATTTGAATACTCATCACTCATAACACCAATTAGCACTTGTAACGCTATGAACATTAATCCAAAGAATTTACTCGAAAAAAAGCTAAACGAGTAAATACTTGCTAATATCCCATAAGCTATCAAAAGTGCCAAGATGTCAGAAAGAAGATAAAATACTTTCTTTCTCGAATCTTCGCTATACATCTTTTCCTAACCCTTTACTTTATCAAGCTTTTACTTTTTCCCCTTTTTGCTTGATTTACCTTTTTCATCTTTACCATACTTACCGTATCCGTAACCATATCCGTAACCATATCCGTAACCATACTTATCAGCTTTGAAGTCAAATTTGTTTAAAATGACACCAAGGAAAACTGATCCACTTTGTTCCAATTGATCTTTTAGTTGCGTAATAAAGCGGCGCTTATCAACACCAGGTTTGGTAACAAGAAGGCTTGCATCTGAACTGTGAGCGATGATTGCCGCATCAACAACACGGCCAAGTGGTGGTGTATCTATAATGACATAATCGTAAAGACCACGTACAGTCTCAATCATTCTTTCATAATTATCATTTTGGATAAGAGACGTTGGATTTGGTGGAATCTTCCCTGCTGGGATAACCATAAGATTATCAATGGTTGTATCACAAATCACATCAGATAATTCAGCATTCCCTGATAAATAGGTTGATAAGCCTTCGTAGCGTTCTTGTGATTTAAAAGTCCCTGACATGACAGAGTTACGTGTATCGGCGTCAATCAAAAGGGTACGAAAACCAGCTCGTGCAAATGAGATAGCTAGGTTAACTGATGTCGTTGATTTTCCTTCACCCGGTTGAGCAGAAGTTAATGCAATTACTTTAAGATTACGACCGCTAAATTGGATATTGGTACGGATAGAATTGTAGTATTCTTCCAATGATTTAATCATTTGAGCTTTAGCTCTAACTAATTCTAATTGTGGCATGAGTTACACAATTCCTTTCCTTATAATTTATCGACGTCTGGTACCACACCAAGAAGGGTCATACCAAGGACTTCTTCGATATCTTCTGGACGACGCACACGATCATCAAGCACTTCTGCTACTAAGATACCAACAACAGCTAAGAATACCCCAGCAAGAGTACCAATAGCTGCATTTTTCTTAACATTTGGTGATGATGGGTGGCTTGGTTTTGTCGCAGATTCAAGGGTTGTCACGTCATCAACTTTTGTAACAGCTTTGATCTTTTCAGCCGCAACTTCACGAACAGTATTTGCAATATCACAAGCTCTTTGTGCATCAGTGTCAGTGACTGAGATAGAAATCACACGTGTGTCTGTTGGGATAGTTACCGAAATTTCTTTAGAAAGTTCACTAGCAGACATTGAGAGTTTTTCTTGGTCGATAACTGATGACAAGACTTCACTTGATGTGATAACTTCCTTGTAGTCGTTAACCAAGTAAGACCCTGCTTGAAGGTCTTGGTTAGTAAGACTTGTATCGCTGCTACGGCTAACAACGTAGATACGTGTCGTAGAGGTATACTTAGGCTTAATAAAGAAGACACTTCCTAATAGAGCAATTGTTCCCACAAGCAATCCGACAAAGATGATAAAGAATTTTTTTCTCCATAACTTTCTCAACAGGTACAAAACGTCAATTTCGATACTTGCATTATCATTTGTATTCATACATTCTCCTATAAATATTTATTTTCTAATAAGGTTTTCGCATTTCCTTCAAAAAGATTATAAGCTCGGCTACTGCCATATAACTCTTCAATAATCTCACGCGCTTGATCCATATACGGTGGACGTTTATCTAAATTATGCATATCACTCGCTACGATGTGAACCAGATTTTTCTCTAAGAAATAACGTGCTCGTTTTTTAAAGACACGATTCTTGTCACCAAAAAGTCTTGGCTTTAAGACATGAGCACTATTAATCTGTGTGTAACAACCCATGTTAATCAATTCGCGTACGCGGTCTTCTTGATTTTCAAGGGCATTGTAACGTTCGATATGAGCGATGATAGGTGTCACACCAAGCATGAGGACTTTATTGACCGCCTCATGAATCTCTTTCCATGGTGTTGTCATGCTAAACTCAATCAAAGCAAACTGGGTACCTGCCATTCGAGGAACTTTATGATGTTCTAACTTATCAAGCAGAGCATTATTATAGTAGAGTTCTCCACCATACAAGATAGTTAAGTCGTCAAACTTTGCTTCTGCTGCTTCTTTGACCTGTTTAAAGTTCTCGTAGATTTTTTCTTCTGATGTCTTAAATAAATCACGTCTACGATGAGAAGTTGAGACAATGGTCCGCACTCCTTGGCGATAACTTTCACCAATAAGTGCTAAACTTTCTTCAATAGTAGATGGTCCATCATCCACGTCAAAAATGATATGCGAGTGAATATCTATCATCTAACTTATTTACCTTCCATAACATCTTTAATGGCTTGCGAAGCTTTAGCAACACTAGCATCATCTAGTTTAATCATATAAAGACTTGCAGTTGGCATGGCATACGAAGTCAACTCACCAGTAGAACCCGTACCTGTTACTTCTTGTGATGTAATAGTGAATTTCTCACCTGAATCCAATTGACTGTTGACCAATTTCATCACAGTGTCAAGTTTCATATCTGTCTGAATTGAATCTTGTACGTTTGAAATAATCGTTGAATAATTAGAAACTGATTTTAACGAAGTCATTTTATTAAGGATTGCTTGAATGACTTTCATTTGGTTATTACCGCGGTCATAATCACCATGTTCGAGGCTATAACGTTCACGAACAAAACCGAGAGCTTTATCAGAATCAAGAGTCACATTTCCAACTGGAAAATCATAGTTACCATGAAGACTTGTAAATGCCTGACTATTATAAACCGTAATACCACCTAGTGCATCAATCAACTTCAAGAATGAATCGAAGTTAAGACGAGCATAGTAGTCAATGGTGATGCCATAGAGGTTTTCAAGAGTCTTCTCTGAGGTTTCAACACCATAGATACCAGCGTGGGTTAATTTATCATATTGATCAGCGCCACCATCTGGAATCTTAACATAAGCATCTCGAGGCGTCTCCGTCATCAAAATCTTATGAGTATTCATATTGACTGTTAAGATTAAGTTGACATCTGAACGTGAAACCGTTGAAATTGAACCATAGGTATCAATACCACTGATGTAAATATTAAAGACATTTGAATCCTGTGCTTTGGCTTCATCTTTAATACTTGTCTTAATCTTATAAGAATAAATGGTCTTAAGATTTGATTGGTAGTTCTCATAAGACATTTCAAGCAAGCTTGAATAAGCACTGTTAAAGACCATAGCTTGACTTGATCCGTTAACTAAGTTCTCATAAGCAGCTTGATAAGAATCAACTTTTTCTGTCGCTAAATCTACTCCCTTTTCTGACTTAATATGAGACAACAGTTCATTGATATTGCTACCGTCAGCATCTGTCGGTGCTTGAACACTTGTGAGATCAGATACATCATTAACTGAGCTATTGCTTGGAACAACCACACTCATCTCAATCTCTGAGTAAGAGGCTGTTTCATTCATATTATGTGCTACATCGACCAATGACTTAAAGGCAAAGAGGGAAACTGCAGCAATGATAGAAAAGACAACCAAAAGCACTGTTGTTAGAACCCTGCTCTTTTTAAGAATACTCAATGTTAAACACAAAGTAAAAATAGCTACTAATATAATACTATAAACAACGTTAAGATGTCTAAATGCCAAGATATGATGAGCATACATCATATATGTGGCAAGACCAGCAAGTACAGCATACAGGACTAAAAGCGCCGCATTCACAATCTTCAAATCAGCAAATCGAGAGCGCCGCCGTGAGCTCTTATGGTGCTTATGATGGCTACTGTGATGGTGACCATGGTAACTATTATGATGATGTGAGTGAGTCGGCATTTTAATAAATCTCCGCTTCCTAATTGATTATTAACGTTCTTATTTTACCATTTTTTAAGGGTTATTGCAATTTCTAAAAAACTGTAACTTTACATGATAATTCTTATACTTTTTATAAATATTAGTTTTGACAACGTTTTACTTCTTTTAAAAATACTGTTTTTTATGTATTTGTTACGTTTTTGTTATATTTTCGAAAAGAAAGTTACTATAATGTAATCATTCGATTTTTAGTATATATTTTTGTGCATTTTTCAATTTTTATCCATTTTTAGATGTAAATTCCAAACAAAATGATCTTTTAAGTATAAAAATTGGAAGCGCTATGATTAGAAAAGCTTCTTCCATTTATTTTTAAACTTTTAATCCAAAAGTTTGTCTTTTTATCGCTTTCACATCAATAGTATTTCCACTACTTGCGGGATTTGCGATTTTGAGCTAAACTAAGGCTATGAGAATACAACAATTACACTACATCGTTAAAATCGTGGAAACAGGCAGTATGAACGAGGCTGCAAAACAACTCTTCATCACTCAGCCAAGTTTGTCAAATGCCGTTCGTGACTTGGAACGCGAGATGGGGATTGAGATTTTTATTCGTAATCCTAAGGGAATCACTCTGACAAAAGACGGGGTTGAGTTTCTTTCTTATGCGCGCCAAATACTTGAACAAACAGCACTTTTAGAGGAACGTTACAAGAGCAAAAACACCAACCGTGAGCTCTTTAGCGTCTCTGCGCAGCACTATGCTTTTGTGGTGAATGCTTTTGTTTCACTTCTGAAAAAGACAGACATGACACGCTATGAGCTTTTCCTTCGTGAAACCCGAACATACGAAATTATTGATGACGTCAAAAATTTTCGTTCTGAAATCGGGGTGCTTTTTCTAAACAGCTACAACCGTGATGTCTTGACAAAGATGTTTGATGACAATCATTTGACTTATACTAGTCTTTTCAAAACTCGTCCGCACATTTTTGTCAGCAAAAATAATCCGCTAGCTGAAAAGACACTGGTGACTATGGAAGATTTGGAAGAATTTCCTTATCTTAGCTACGATCAAGGAATTCACAACTCTTTTTACTTCTCTGAAGAAATCTTGTCACAAATCCCACACAAAAAATCAATCGTTGTCAGTGACCGTGCGACGCTTTTCAATCTCTTGATTGGTCTTGACGGCTACACTATTGCAACAGGTATCTTAAATAGCAACCTTAATGGTGATGACATCGTATCAATTCCGCTTGACGTTGAAGATATGATCGATATTGTCTACATTCGTCACGAAAAGGCTAATCTTTCAAAAATGGGTGAACGTTTTATCGATTATCTACTTGAAGAAGTACAATTTGATAACTAAAAAGTTCTTGGACAGAGTCCAAGGACTTTTAGCTCTATAATTTCTGTAGTGGGTAACTCCACTGTGGAATTATAGGGCTTTTTGAATATACACAAAAAGTCCCATATAACTTATAATGAAAAGCGACCAAACTCACATTAGAAAGCATCATATGGAACAACTCTATCATACTACACAATTGATTGGAATTAAAGACAAAAATATCACGTTGAACAAAGTTTTGAAACACAAGACA
>SKDY01001847.1_pt1 | contig 12165 bp, 9 predicted proteins | sample 4826591 | NCBI WGS metagenome assembly SKDY01 (sample SAMN11008823, study PRJNA524170) | human gut metagenome | biome: Human fecal sample; material: Feces; isolation source: fecal sample from pouch patient p10, p22 | host: Homo sapiens | place: Israel: Tel-Aviv | collected 2016-06-15
CTATCAAGGTCGACAGATCATTTTCTCTTGAAACAAGTTCTTCAGGTTGAATGACCTGTCTTCCTTGAAAAAAAGCATAATTACAAAGATCCGCAAAGCATCCTTTATCTCTGAGTAGTTTTTTACAAGTACTGTCACTAGGATTTCTTTCTTTAATGCACATCATCTTTCCTCCTTATATAAATTTTTTATATTAAGGTTTCATACATCGCATTTTGTTTGTATTGTTTATCATATTTATAAGGAGTTTTTCTGATGTTATTGTACCATGTTATCAAAGATAATTTGTTCGTTTTCTAACCATGGCAATTTAATTTTTTATCTATCATTATTTTATCTTTCCTCTTTTTCTTCTTCAATGGATGTTTAGTCCAAAAAAAAGTGCTATGAAATTATTTCACAACACTTTAAATAAGTTTTTCATATAAATGTGCTATAACAGTTTTACCATAATCCATCATTTGTTTTCCCTGCAATAAGAAACCGCATTTTTCATAAAGGCGAATAGCTGGTAAATTAGAAGATAAAACATCCAAACGCATGACCCTTTGGTTTTGTTTTTGGGCAATTTTCAAAGCTTGTTTTAGAAAATACTTACCACATCCATGATAATCTGGATGAATACAAAAACGATGCAAAATGATTGCTTCTGTATCATCAACATTTATTTGCCAATAAACATTTTGATAACAAGGGTCGCTTTCATGATTTAATACCATTGCCCCTATGATCTTTTCTTCTTTTTGTAAGATATATAAAGTTTTTTGTTTGATATCTGATTGAATCATTTCTTTTGATGGGTAGAGATTTTTTCGCCAGCCAATATCAAAAGCACTCTCTTTCATAGCATCACTAACAGCATCATAAAGTTCTATAATTTCCTCTAAATCATCCATAAGAGCACATCTTACATTCATATATGTTTTCTCCTAGATAATTCCACTAATAAAAACAAAAATAACTACAATCGGTAAAATAACTGTTACATAAAATTGCATTTTGTCAGGTACTTTTAAACCCTTTCCAATATTTGCTTCTTTTTGATAGTTTTTAAATCCCCAACCATATTTAGAAGTACAGAATAATAAATAAACAAGTGATCCTAATGGAAGTAATAAATTACTTACGATAAAATCTTCTAAATCTAGAATTGTAGAACCAGCACCTAATGGTTGAATGTTACTTAAAACATTAAAACCTAAAGCACATGGTAATGATAAAACTGTAATGACTACAAAATTGATCATCACTGCTTTTTTACGGTCAATATTTAGTAATTCCATTGTACAAGCAATGATGTTTTCAAAAACAGCAATAACCGTTGATAAAGAAGCAAATGACATAAATAAGAAGAAAAGTGAACCCCAAATCCTTCCACCTGTCATTGAAACAAAAACATTGGGTAACGTAATAAAAATCAAACTAGGACCGCTATCAGGACTAATTCCAAAAGAAAAACATGCTGGAAAAATAATCAATCCTGCCATAATAGCGACAAAAGTATCTAACAGCGCCACATTCAACGATTCTTTTAATAAAGTTTGTTCCTTATTTAAATAACTTCCAAAGATTGCCATTGAACCGATACCAATACTCAAAGTAAAGAAAGCTTGATTCATGGCAGAAACAATTACCTTAACAAGTCCTATTTCAGAAATCTTATGAAAATCAGGATATAAATAAAACTTCACACCTGCCATACCACCATCCAATAACAAACCATGAATAGCAAGAATCATAATAAGCCCTAAGAGTCCTGACATCATTACTTTAGTAATACGTTCTACCCCATTTTGTAGTCCCATCGAACATACAAGCATTCCTAAAGCTACTACAACAATCATCCAAAAAACATTTGTAGAAGGACTTGCTAGAACATTTGAAAATATTTGTTGAACACCTTTTGTAGATAAACCTGCAAATTGTCCTGTTAAAAAATTATAAAAATATTTCAACATCCAACCTGAAACAGTTGTATAAAAAATCATTAAGCAGATATTTCCTACTAAAGCCATATAACCGTGTAAATGCCATTTTTGTTTTGGCTTTTCTAATGTTTCAAAGGATTTTATAGCACTTTTTTTACTCGCTCTCCCTACGGAAAATTCCATACTTAAAATAGGGACACCTATTAAAAGAAGGAAGAAAAGATAAAACAATACAAAAATTCCTCCTCCATTTTCTCCAACAACATAAGGAAAACGCCATACGTTTCCTATTCCTATAGCACATCCAGCGGACAATAAAATAAAACCAATTCTTGATTTAAATTGTTCTCTTTCTTTCATAAAAACCTACCTTTTCTAACAATACATTTATCATAACATATTGTTTAAAAAATAGATAATAAAAAATACTCCAAAAGGAGTATTTCTAAGCATTTTTCAAAAAAGCTTTGTAAGCTTGATAAGTTTCATAAACATCTACTTTACTTACAACTTCCATTGGTGCATGCATATTTAAAACCGCAATACCAGCATCAATAACATCCATATTATAATTACCTAAGATATAAGCGATTGTTCCGCCTCCACCTTGGTCAACACGTCCTAATTCAGCTGTTTGATAATGGATATTTGCATTATCCATGACTGCACGAACTTGTGCAACATATTCTGCTGAAGCATCATTACTTCCACTTTTACCTCTTGATCCAGTATATTTATTGAAGACAATACCATTACCTAAATAAGCAGCGTTTTTCTTATCATTCACACTTACAAATAATGGATCAACACCAGCAGAAACATCACTTGATAACATTTTAGAACGAGCCATTGTAAGTCTTGTTTGAATAAAACTATCAATTCCCATCTTTAATAATAATTCCGCAACAGTATTTTCAAAGAATAAAGAATGTGCTCCTGTGGCCCCTACTGAACCAATTTCTTCTTTATCCACTAAAATAGCACAACTTGTATATTCAGATACTTCACTGTCTAAAAGAGCTGTTAAAGAAGTATAAGCACACACACGGTCATCATGACCATATCCTGCTACCATTGAACGATCTAAACCATAATCTCTTGCTTTTCCACTAGGTACAACTTCAATTTCAGCAGAAATGAAATCTTCTTCTTCAATATCATATTTTTCTTTTAATAATTTTAAGATATTCGCTTTAACAGCATCTTTTTCTTCTCCAACAAGTGGCATATTTCCTAAAGTCACATCTAAGTTTTCTCCTTCAATAACTTTAGCTGCTTTTTTATCTAATTGATCAGCTGATAAATGAATCAATAAATCACTGATACCAACTACAGGATCATTTTCATCTTCACCAATGACAACATCAACAACACTACCATCTTTTTTACAAACCACACCATATAAAGATAAAGGAATTGTAACCCATTGATATTTCTTTATACCACCATAATAATGCGTATCCGCTAAAACAAATCCTTCTGATTCATAAAGAGGATTTTGTTTTAAATCCATACGAGGCGAATCAATATGAGCCCCTAAAATCCTCATACCTTCAGTTAAAGGTTTTTCACCAATAATAAATAGAGCAATATTCTTATCTCTATTAATAACATAAACCTTATCATCTGTCTTTAAATGATCAAAAGATGATAAAGGTTTAAAACCTTTAGCTTCTGCTAAACGAATAGAATCCTTAACACAAGCACGTTCTGTTTTATTTTTTGAAATATAATCTTTATAACCTTCATTATATTCCATAACATCATTTACACAATTTGCATATTTTTCCCATGTATTTTTTGCGTACATAATTTCATCCTTTCTTACTACCTACATAATTATAGCACTCTAAACAAAAAATAAAAACTGTTAAGAAACGATTTCATTTTCTTACAGCTTTGTTCAAAAAATTTTAATGAATAATTCTTAAAACATCTTCTTCGCTTGTAATATCAAATATATTTCGCGTTAATACATTTAATTTTTCAAGTGATGCATTTGTAAGTTGTTCTTCTAAACGACTTGAAACAGCTCCTAATTTAATGATTAATTGTTCTTTTAATGTACTTCTCTTTTCTTCTAGTTTTCCTTCTTTTCTACCTTCATTTCTTCCCACAAGAATACCTTGTTTACGTCCTTCACTTCTAAATCCTTCTGCCATTCTTTCCATTCCTTCACACATATCGATTTCATCTCCTTCTGGTAAGTCTTTGATTAAATCTAAACTTCCTGTAATAATTGCTGCATAAATAAAGTTATTTCTATTCATCTTTATTTTTCGATGCAACTTATCATAGTTTCCCTTATACATGTTCTGTATCGCTTCGATAAAATAACGTGTTTGTTTATCTTTGATTTTACTCGTATCGATGTCTTTAACATCTACCAAATAGATTTTCCAATCATTAAAATAAGGTTTTAATTCTTTGGGTATTTCTAAATAATCACTTAATTTTAAAGGTCCTTCCCATTTCCTTGATCCTGTATAGAAAACAACCATAAACTGTGGAACGAGTCTTTTGTTTTTTAACTGTTTTAAATATTCCAACATTTCATAGATTCCACAGCGAATCACCATTTCTACATCAATCGTACTTTGATGTTCGATGCCAAAAAGACAATAGATCCCATTGACATCGGTTTTGACGACAATATCCCTTCTTCTTTTTTTATCTTCTACACTTTTTGTATCATTGATAATAAATGAGGTATCAAATTCAAACCGGACAAGTCTTTCAGGATGAATGAGTTGTTTTCCATCAAATAAGATGGCATTAGAAAAAGATGCAAAATGAATGTCATTACTGAAGAAGGTACGACAAGCACTATCAGGTGTTAAGTTATTTACTGTTATCAAATTCATTACCTACTTTCTTTTTTATTTGAGGTAACTTATCTAGATCTATTACAAGTAAATTGTATCATGGTTCTTCTTTCATTTTGTCTCAAGTTTGTGTCAAATTTGCGAGTTTCCTAACCAAAACAACTTGACTTTTATAAAATATTTGTTCCTTTTCTACCATTATTTTATCTTTCTTCTTTTCTTTCTTCAATGGACGTTTAGTCCAATAAAAAAGATAACCTCTCGGTTACCTCTAAATTAAATGTGTCATTAAAATTGTTGCTAATCCTAAAAATGCAAAAAAACCAAACATATCTGTAAATGTTGTTACAAACACACCACTTGCAAGTGCAGGATCTACATGTAAACGATCTAAAATTACTGGAACAAAATACCCTGCCAATGTCGCTATAACCATATTACAAATCATCGCAAGTCCAGCTACAACACCAAACCATGGATTTCCAGCAAAGAACCATGCTCCTAGTGATACAAGTGCACCAATAATAACACCATTTAAAATTCCAAGTCCTATTTCCTTTAATAAAACTTTTCGTGCATTTTCTTTATCTAATTCACCAAGTGATAATCCTCGAACAACAATTGTCAGAGTTTGTGTTCCTGCATTACCACCCATTCCCGTAATAATTGGACTAATGGTTGCAAGTGCAACTACTTTAGCAATAGTTCCTTCAAATACGCTAACAACACTAGAAGCCATGATTGCGGTAAAAAGATTAACAATCAACCAAGGAATACGGTTTTTAAATGATTCTGTAAGAGTTGAATCTAAACGTTCTTCTGAACCAACCCCTCCTAATAAGTTCATATCTTCTGTTGTTTCTTCTTCAATGACATCCATAACATCATCGATATCAATAACGCCAAGCAAATGATGTTGTTCATCAATAACAGGCATTAAAATATAACCATACTTACTAAAAACCTTAGCAACTTCTTCTTGATCTTGATAGTAATAAACAGCCTTTACATTTTGATTGGTAATATCCATCATTGGTGTATCAAAAGAACTTGTTACGATATCTCCTAAAGAGACAACCCCTTTTAAGATATTATCTTTATCAACAACATAGAGATAATGTCTTGGTTCTTCGTCTGTTGTTTGCAAGAAAAGTAAGGTTTCTTTAACGGTATTTTTTGCATGAATATCAAGATATTCAGTTGTCATAATCCCCCCAGCAGTTTCTGGGTTATATTTTAATAACTGTTTGACATCTTCTTTATCATCATCTTCTAATAATTCTAAAAAAGCATTCTTTTCGTCTTCATCTTCTAACGAACCAATAATATCGGTAATAACGTCATGACTTACTTCATCTAAAATTTGTTTTTGTTTATATTTTGAAAACAAATTTAACCATTCAAGTATAAGTTCTTCATCATCTTCTTCATCTAAGATATCCCCAATAACTTCATTTGGTAAATGTTCTAAGATTTCTTTTGATGAATCTTCATCCTCATGTAAGATATCCAAAATATCAGCGGGATGAATATTTTCTAAAACTTCTTTGATAATTTCTTTATTGCCATGAAGAATCAAATTTTTTAATTCTTCAGGTGTCATTTGTTTTATCATGTATTTTCCCCTCTCTTATTTAAAGAGGAACTTTACCGACGGTGGTAAATGATCCTCACTATTATCATTATTTCCACCGGATAACGGGTCTACTATCATTTTTACCACCTCCACCTTGTTCATTTTATCATAATGTATCAACTTTTAAAGAAAAAAATCATTTTTTTATCAAACTATAACCTTCTCTTAAGGAAGCATTAATCTTTATAAAAAAAGAAAGTAAATTTTTCATTACTTTCTTCTATTTAGCACAGGTTTCTCTTGAATCATTTTGGTCATAGTCAAATAAACCTTCATTTTTTTCTTCTAATGCTTTAATGAGATGATATGTATATTTATTATAAGGTGTTGGTATACCCAAATCTTTTCCCATTTTAATCAAAGTTCCTGAAAACATATCTATTTCTGTCGGACGCTTTGCATCTAAGTCTTGTAAAGTTGAATAATGTGCCCACGCTGGAACAGCACTTCCCCGAGTTGAAGAAGCCACTTTACTTAAATCAATTCCCTTTGCACAAGCAATCGCTTCTAGTTCTTGTCGTAAACCTTCTTGAATGAATTTCATATGTTTACTATCTTGATAACATCCTACACCTACTCCTAAAATAGCTTGTGGTAAATTATTACAAACATTTAAACGAAACTTACTCCAAATTTCCTCTTGAATAAATTCACTTGTACGATAATGTAAACCGGTATTTTCAAATAAGTTTTCAATCGTTTGAACACGTTCACTTTGAAAAGGAGCTTGTTTTTCTCCAAAAATAATTCCAATTGTGGTTTCAGGATCAAAACGATAGCCATTTTCTTTACGTGAAGCCACTTTAATCAAAGCAGGCAAAACATGTTCATTTCCAACAACTTCACCAATGATTTCTTCACTGTCTACCCCATTCATCAATGACATAACTGTCGTATTTTTACCAACAATTGTTTTAATAGAATTAAGCGCTGGTTTTAAAGCACCATATTTTAAAGAAACAATCAATAAATCGACATTATGTGCTTCTTGGGATGTCCATACTTCAGGATAATACATTTGATCATTAATGAAGCAACCTTGCTTTAAACGCTTTGCCCTTTTACCTTCTCCGATAACACCTAAACGAAGATCTTTTTTAGAACTTAAGCCCCAAATCATATAAGAGCCTACTGCTCCTGCCCCTAAAATTGCTACTGAGTTTATTTTCATTTATCTCACCTCGGGTTTTATTGTAACACACTTTTTCTTTACAAATTAAAAATATGCATTGCAACATTAAAGTAAACAAGAATGGAACAGGTATCCACAATTGTTGTAATTAATGGTGAAGCCATAATTGCTGGATCTAAACCAACACGATTCGCTAAAAGTGGCAAAATACAACCAATTAATTTAGAAAGAATAACTGTCACAATTAAAGATAACGCAACGACAAAAGCAATATTTACATCTTGATACATCAAGAAAATTCTTATTCCATTTGCCAGTGCTAAAATACTTCCTACTAATAAAGCAATACGAAATTCTTTAAACATCACTTTAAAAATTTCTTTAAAGCGTATTTCATCTAAGGCAATTCCTCGAATAATCAAAGTTGAGCTTTGTGACCCACAATTCCCTCCTGTATCCATTAACATTGGAATAAATGAAACAAGTAAAGGGACCGTTTGAAAAGCATTTTCATATTTTGTAATAATGCTTCCTGTAAGTGTTGCTGAGAACATTAAAACAAGAAGCCAAACAATACGGTGTTTTGCATGTTCAAAAACAGACATTTGAAAATAACTTTTATCATTGGGTTCTAAAGCCGCCATTTTAGAAATATCTTCATTTGTTTCATCAACCATAACATCCATCACATCATCACCCGTAACGATTCCTACCAACATTTTTTCATCATCAACGACTGGTAAAACCATCAAATCATATTTTCTAAAAACTTGGGCAACTTCTTCTTGATCCGTATGTGTATAAACATAGGTGAAATTTTCTTTCATCACTTCTTCAATTTTAGTCTTTTCGTCATTTAATAAAAGATCTTTTGTGGAAACAACACCAATAAGTTTTTTATTATCACACACATAACTTGTATAAACTGTTTTAGAATGATTTCCTTTTTCTTTTATAAAATTTAATGCTTCTAATATTGTCATTTCTTTTTTCAAAGAAAGAAATTCAGTTGTCATTAAGGCTCCTGCACTTTCACTTGGATAGCTTAAAAGTTGATTGATCGTTTGTCTTTGACTGGCACTTGCATGATTTAAAATACGCATTACAAGATTTGCTGGTAAATCTTCGACTAAGTCAACAAGATCATCCATATATTGATTTTCAACTAAGGCAATAAGCTCTGTTTCGCTAAAAAGTTCTACAAGTTGTTTTTGTCTTTGAATATCCATATTAGAAAAAACACGTGCTGCCTGTTTTTTAGAAAGTAAACGAAAGGCAATCGCACATTCTTCTAATTCTAATTGTTGTAAAAGATAAGCTATATCGACTTCGCTTTCTTTCATGAGCAAAGCATGTAATTGTTTGTATTGTTTTGTTTCTAATAATTCGCGTAATAATTCTTTTTTCATCTTCTTGTCCTCCTTTTTCTTTATTACGTTCATGACCCTCGTCCATATAGCTCACCTCCTTTTAATAAAAAAACATCACTGCTTGAGTGATGTTCTAACTTCTTCCATCCGTTCAAGCTTTAGTATCACAGGGCATATCAATTACATTAAACAAAGCCTTCGCGACTTCATCTGCTAACCAGCGCATTGTGTCTCCACAATTTTGCGGCAGTAATCTTAGGATTTCCCAATCCCTGCGGTAACCTCACCTACCGATATCTATTTAATTCTCTTTCAGTATATTTATTTTGTTTAAAATGTCAATACGAATTTGTAAGTTCTTCTAGACATATATTTTGATTATGCATTTTTAACGCATTTTCTTTGCCTACATATCTAAAAATATTACAACTATCATTTTGTGTAAGCGCTACTTTGTCATGAGGATAGCGAAGAATATAGCCATATTCATAACTATGTCCTAATAGCCATTGATAAACATCTGTTGTTTCAAATTCTTCATCTTTAAGCCCATTCACTTTTAAAGAAACAACCGTTCCTAATTGATATTCACTATATCCCGCTTTTGAAGCCTCTTCTTCTAAATTAAGTACATCATAACTTGTATAAGCCTTTGTTACTAAAAATCTTTTCTTTAAATCTTTATAAAGAGCATCATACATTTCCTTTAAAGCATTACAAGCATCTTCATTTAAATACATTGAATAAGAAAGACGTGAAACATTTTCGATCATCTTCATATGTTTTGATTCATAACCACCAATAAATGTTTGATCATTAATAACTTGACTTAATGCATCTATCTTATAAAGTCTTGAAGCATTTGGCTTTAATTCTGTATTCATCAAAATATAAAGTCCTTGACTATCATAATTCGAAACCATTTCCTTAAAAAGTTTATATGTATCTTCTTTTTCAGTATCTAAAGTCGTTACATAATTATTTGTTAAAACAATATAACTATAGTCATCATCATTATAAAGCGTTCTTAATAATTGATAATAACGCACATTATCAAAATCAAAATACGTACTTTTTTGATATGCATAAAACAAATCATTTTTAATCAATGTACGAAAATAGTTCCCCGCTTGTGAACCAAATTCAACCGTTAAACGATCAACAACACTATTAACATCATTTAAAAGATCTGTCACAGATGCATATTTTTTAGCTTCTTTTAATTCATTATAATATTGAAAATATTGTAGATGAAACTGATCATAGGTAATATAGTCAATAAATTCATCAACCGCAATTCCATGATCAATTAAATAATCTTGTTCTTCATCATCTAAATATTGTTCTATCAAAGCTCGATTATCATTATTAATACCATTAACTCGATAAAAGCGATCATATTTTAAATTTAAGGTTGTAAACGCAAGTATAAAACATAAACTCGCATAAGCATAAAGATGCCATCTTCTTAATTTCATCTCAATCACCATCCCTATTATATAGAATTATAGAAAAAAAATAAAGGAATTCGCTAAAGCTGCAATTCCTTTAACTTAATCAATTCAAAAACAGCTTGTATTCGTGATTCAACACCTAATTTTTGAATCACATTTGAAATATGATTTCTAACTGTTTTTTCACTAATATTTAACTTCTTAGCAATATCTCTTGTTGAATAATTTTGAACTAATAAATGAAAAATCTCTTTTTCTCTTGGTGTTAAAATAATATTCATATTCCACTTCCTTAATAGTAGTATATGAAATCTCTTCTATTTGGTGTTTTGTAAAACTGTAAATAAATTTTTTGCCACTTCTTTAGGAAGCACTTCTTCTAATTGTTCAATTGTAGCTTCTTTTAATTTTTTTACCGAACCAAAATGTTTTAAAAGTTCTTTTTTACGTTTTGGTCCAATTCCTTCCACATCATCTAAAATAGATTGGAATAAAGATTTTGAACGTACATTTTTATGAAAAGAAATCGCATAGCGATGAACTTCGTCTTGCATTCGTGTAAGCAAGAAAAAGAGTTCACTTTTTTTATCAATATTAATTTCATTAAAATCACTATCTATTAAAACTGCGGTAGAATGATGATCATCTTTAGCTAGACCACAAACTTTAATACCAATATTTAAGCTATCAATTACTTCTTTAGCAACTTTAATTTGTCCCTTACCACCATCGACAATAATCAAATCAGGTTTCTTTAGTCCTTCTACCAAAACGCGATAATATCGACGATAAATAACCTCTTTCATGCTGCTATAATCATCAGGACCTTCCACCGTTTTTATTTTAAATTTACGATAATCCTTTTTAGAAGGGACTCCGTCAACAAAGCACACCATACCCGCTACAGCATAGGCTCCTTGAATGTTAGAGTTATCGAAAAGTTCAATTCTTCGTGGTGTCACCATATTTAATTTTTCACCTAGTTGATGAATAGCACCAATGGTCGCCTTTTGATTTTTTTCAATCAATAAAAATTTCTTTTCAAGCGCTTCTTTTGCATTATTGGTTGCCATTTCAATAAGTTTAGCTTTTTGTCCTTTTTGTGGTTTCACAATCTTACATTCTAAAATTTCTTCTAATAACGTTGTATCTAAATCCTCCGGTAAAAGAATTTCTTTAGGATACGTATTTTCTTGATAAAAACCAACAATAAATTGCGTAATTTGTTCATTTGCATCTTGTAAAGGGACAAGATTTAAGTCTCTTGCTAATAACTTTCCATTTCGCATAAAGAAAAGCTGTAAAGAAAGATAGCCTTTATCTTGATAATAGCCAAAAATATCACGATCGATTTGATCTGAAAATTGAACATGTTGTTTGCTGGTTACATGGTGAATATAATGAATTAAATCACGATATTCTTTTGCTAATTCAAAGTTTAATGTTTCTGAAGCTTGCATCATTTTATCTTGTAAATCATCAATGATTTCTTTGGTATCTCCTTGAATAAATTGTGTAATTTGTTTGGTGATTTTTTTATATTCTTCTTCACTTACTTCATTTACACAAGGTCCTAAACATTGATTCAATTGATAATAAAGACATGTTTTTTTAGGAATATGATTACATTTTCTAAGAGGATATAATCGATTTAAAAGTTTATACGTTTCTCTGGCAGCTGTGCCATCTGGAAAAGGTCCAAAGTGTTTATGTTTTTTTTCTTTAGCGTTTCTTACTATTTTTAATCGTGGATGTCTTTCTTTTGTGAGTTGGATATATGGATAATATTTATTATCCATAAAACTAATATTGTATTTAGG
>SKDY01001853.1_pt1 | contig 12136 bp, 8 predicted proteins | sample 4826591 | NCBI WGS metagenome assembly SKDY01 (sample SAMN11008823, study PRJNA524170) | human gut metagenome | biome: Human fecal sample; material: Feces; isolation source: fecal sample from pouch patient p10, p22 | host: Homo sapiens | place: Israel: Tel-Aviv | collected 2016-06-15
CCACCTGACCCCATGCCGAACTCAGAAGTGAAACGCCGTAGCGCCGATGGTAGTGTGGGGTCTCCCCATGTGAGAGTAGGGAACTGCCAGGCATCAAATAAAGCAGAAAGCCCGGTCGAAAGACCGGGCTTTTTGTTTTTGCGTTTAAAAAGAACCCCGCTCCGAAAGGTGCGGGGTTTTTTGCTGTGTGGGGTATATCTCCCCCCGGTGGCGCTGCGCTTACCGGGGCTACAAAACCGTACCCCGGACAAGGTGCGCAGCACCGCCTTTATTGCTTCGCAAAATAGCGTGACGAATGCTTGTGGCATGGTCAACCGGATAGTGAATTTACCGGATGATACAAGTCGGAAAATAATTATCAGCAGCTACGATTAATATTATTTCTTTATTTCAGCGCCATTATATTGTGCCCCGGTAAAATAATGATGCGGCCTCTTCCTCCCACAAAATAACGCGTTTACGCTTCAGAAAAAATATTTCCGTGACTGGATACTTCGCTTCCGGATGTATTGTGGCGAACGGTATGCTTCTTCCCTGTTTTTGTCTAAATGAGCTTTATCATTAACACTTTGTTAACTTGATCTGGTTTATATGGCAGCAAATTTGATATACAAAGGGGGATGATTGCCTGTATGGATGCTGCCCGAAATACCTTGCGAAACATAGACTGGTTCTCGGCTGGCAAATGAGAATAGAAATGAAAATCCTGCTTAACTGGTCGCCATTGCGCCAGCTCTTCACTTACATTCAGGAGCGCTTTACCTTTCTGGTGCTGCTCTGCTGGCCAGCGATTATCTGGTTGTTCTGTCGGGTCGGCGTGTGGCTCACCGATAACGTTTATGAACTGCTGGGAAAATCACCCGCCCAGTCCTTCACCGTGTATCTGCAGCCGTTTATGACCCCCGGCACGCTGCTGCGCATCTCCATCAGCTGGGTGGTGTTGCTGTTCATTCTCTTCAGTATGGCGATGGCCTTCACCTGGGGTTTACGTCGCTTTATGAATCGCCATAAATAAACCATTCGGCCGCCGTAAGTCGACGGCCCTTCTTAAGCCTTTATGCCATCTCACCAATAGTCTTACGAAAACGCAGCAACGCGATAGTAAAGAACACTCCGCCGATAGCCAGCAAGGTTAAGAACTGCGGCCAGACGATGGCGAAGCTGGCGCCTCGATACAATATCGCCTGCGCCAGGCTGACGAAGTGGGTGGTCGGCATGGTCAACATAATATCCTGTACCAGCTGCGGCATACTTTCTCGCGGCGTGGATCCGCCGGAGAGCATCTGCAGCGGCAGTAAGACCAGGATCATCAGCAGCCCCAGCTGCGGCATCGAGCGGGCGAGGGTGCCCATAAAAATGCCGATCGAGGTAGTGGCGAACAGGCTGAGCGCCACCCCCAGCATAAACAGGGGAATCGACCCTTCAATGGGCACCTGCAAAATCCCCTGTACCATCAGTATCAGTGACAACCCGGAGACCACCAGCACCACCAGGCCCATCGACCAGATCTTGGCCAGCATAATTTCAAACGGCGTGACCGGCATCACCAGCAGATGCTCAATGGTGCCATGTTCCCGCTCGCGGATCAGCGCCGAACCGGTGAGGACAATGGCCAGCATGGTGATATTGTTGATGATCGCCATCACCGCGCCAAAGCGCTCCTGCTCAAGGTTAGGATTAAAACGCATCCTGACCGCCAGCTCTACCGGCAGCACGCTGTTATCCCGATAGCGGGCGATAAAACTGTTTACTTCGCCGGTGATAATATTCTGGATGTAACCGTTGCCGGTAAAGGCCTGACTCATGCGCGTGGCGTCGACGTTGACCTGGATTTCCGGCTGCCGACCGGCCAGTACATCGCGCTGGAAGTTAGGCGGGATGTTGATGGCGAACGTGTAGCGCCCGGCATCCAGCCCGGCGTCCATCTCATCAGCGGTGATCAGCTCCGGCTCAAGAAACCAGGGACGGTAAAAAGCGTTAATAATGCGTGAGGAGAGCTGTGATTTATCCATATCAGCAACCGCGATCGGCGCCAGGTGCAGCGAACCGGGCATCACCGTGGCCGAGGAGTACACCGACACGGTAAACGCAAACACGATCAGCGCCAGCATCGCTTTATCACCGAGCAGGCTGCGCAGCTCTTTGACGCCAAGATTATAAATATTGCGTAATCCGCGCATCATCCCTCCTGTTTCTTCAGCAGCAGCACGCTCAACCCGAGCACCAGCGGCACCGCAATCAGTAGCGGAATGAATGAGCCCCACAAATCGCTAATATTCAGCGCTTTGGAAAAGGTCCCGCGGGCGATAGTCAGGAAGTGGCTGGTCGGGTAGATTTGCCCAATCCAGCGTCCGGGACCTTCCAGCGAGGCCACCGGATCGATCATTCCGGAAAACTGGGTTGCCGGGATCAGCGTAATAATCGCGGTACCGAAAATAGCGGCGATTTGGCTCTTCATAAAGGTTGAGATCAGCAGCCCCAGACCAGTGGCGATGGTGACATACAGCAGCGCCGCCAGGGTCAGCGTCAGGAAACTCCCCTTATGCGCGACGCCAAAGACAAAGACCGACAGCGCGCACAGCAGGAAGAAGTTAAACATCCCCAGTACGATGTAAGGCAGCTGCTTGCCGAGCAGGAACTCGCTACGGGTGGTCGGCGTCACGTACAAGTTGATAATCGACCCGAGCTCTTTCTCACGTACTACGCTCAGGGCGCTGAGCATCGCCGGGATCATCATCAGCAGCAGCGGGATCACCGCCGGGACGATGGCCGGCAGGCTCTTCACGTCTGGATTGTAGCGATAGCGGGTCTCGATGGAGATGAGCGAGGTATCGCGCTGCGGGCTGCTCTGCCGGCCGGCCATCTCCTGCAGCCAGGCCAGATGCATCGCCTGTACGTAGCCGCGCACGGTTTCCGCGCGGTTGGGCATCGCGCCGTCCACCCACACGCCGATTTGCACCGGCGTGCCGCGGGCGATATCGCGACCAAAGTTCGGCGGGATCTCTATCGCCACCGCCAGCTCGCCGTCGCGCATCCGGCGGTCCAGTTCGTCATAGCTGTGCAGCGGCGCCTGTTCGATAAAGTAGCGTGAGCCAGCGAGATTCTGCGACCAGCCCTGGCTGCTGAGGGTTTGATCGCGGTCGAGGACGGCAAAGCGCAGATCCTCAACGTCCATGCTGATCCCATACCCCATGATAAACATCAGGATCACCGTCCCCAGCAGCGCCAGCGTCGATCGTACCGGATCGCGGCGCAGCTCCAGCGCCTCGCGGCGGCTATAGCTAAACAGCCGGCGAAGACTGAAGGCCTGCCGTGGAGCCGTATGTCCGGAATGCGATGCCACAGTAGACGTGGGTTCTTCTGGTACTGGAGAGGACGGCTGGGCCTCTTTAAGCCAGGCGATAAACGCCTCTTCCAGGCTGTTTGAACCGCGCTGCTCGACCAGCGCCTGCGGCGTATCGCTGGCCAGCACTTTGCCGGCGTGCATCAGGGAGATACGATCGCAGCGTTCCGCCTCATTCATAAAGTGGGTGGAGATAAAAATGGTCACCTGATCCTGCCGCGCGAGGTCTACCATCAGCTGCCAGAACATATCCCGCGCCACCGGGTCGACGCCGGAGGTCGGCTCGTCGAGGATCAGCATCTCCGGGCGATGGATGACCGCCACCGCTAACGACAGGCGCTGACGGATCCCCAGCGGCAGATCGACGGGAAGCGCGTCTTCAACCTCGGTCAGCATAAAGCGCTCGCACATTTCCGCCACCCGGCCGGGGATTTCGCCGTCCGGAATATGGAACAGGCGGGCGTGCAGCTCGAGGTTTTGCCGGACGGTCAGCTCGCTATAGAGCGAGAAGGCCTGCGACATATAGCCCACCCGCTGGCGGGTGGCGATATCCTTCGGGTCGACCGGCTGGCCGAACAGCCAGGCTTCACCTTCGCTGGCGGGCAGCAGGCCGGTGAGCATCTTCATGGTGGTGGATTTGCCGCAGCCGTTGGAGCCGAGGAAGCCGAAGATTTCACCGCGGGCGATGCGGAAATTAACGTGGTCGACGGCCACAAAGTTGCCGAAGCGCATGGTCAGGCCGCGCGCTTCGATGGCGATCTCTTCCTCACGGCTGTCGCGCGGTGGGATAACTACCGCCCTATGCGCCCGACGCTGTGCTTCTGGCAGCAGGGCGATAAACGCCTGCTCCAGGGTCTGGCTGCCGGTCTGGGCTTTGAGCTCTGCGGCGCTGCCGGTCGCCAGCACCTCGCCGGCGTTCATCGCCACCAGCCAGTCAAAGCGCTCGGCCTCTTCCATGTAGGCGGTGGCCACCAGCACGCTCATCGCCGGCTGGCGCTGGCGAATACTGTCGATAAGCTCCCAGAACTGCGCCCGGGAGAGGGGATCGACGCCGGTGGTCGGTTCATCAAGGATCAGCAGCTGCGGATCGTGGATCAGCGCGCAGCACAGGCCGAGCTTTTGCTTCATCCCACCGGAGAGTTTTCCGGCGGGGCGATCGCGAAACGGCGCCAGCCCGGTACTCTGCAGCAACTCGTTGATGCGCAGTTCGCGCTCGGCTTTATCGTGGCCGAACAGGCGGGCGAAGAAGTCGACGTTTTCATACACCGAGAGAGTGTGATAGAGGTTTTTCCCCAGCCCCTGCGGCATCCACGCGATTTTCGGGCACACCTCGCGGCGGTGATGCACATCGCGCATATCGCCGCCAAGCACCATCACGTTCCCCTGCTCGATGGTCCGCGCCCCGGCGATCAGCGAAAGCAGGCTCGATTTGCCGACGCCGTCCGGGCCAATCAGGCCAACCATACGCCGTGCCGGGATCGCCAGACTGATATCGCGCAGCGCGATGGTGGCGCCAAACTGCTGACCAACGTGTTCCAGCAGGGCGACGGGGGGCGAGGTATCCTGCGGCGTTAGTTTCATTGCGGCAACCTCACCGCCAGGGCTTCAGGCCAGGGTTGTTGTTTATCCAGCCGTACGTAAGCCATACCGGGCAGGCCGGTTTTGACATACTCCAGGTGCTGCGCCAGCAGCTCCGGCGGGATACGCGCTTTGACGCGGAACATTAGCTTAAGGCGCTCGTCGCTGGTCTCGACCGTTTTCGGCGTGAACTGGGCGACGCTGGCGACAAAGCTGATATTGGCCGGGATCACCAGATCCGGCGCGACATCAAGGACCAAGCGTGCTTCGCTGCCGATTGCCAGCAGACCTGCCTGTTCGGTGGGCAGAAAGAAGGTCATATAGACATCGGCGAGATCGACCATGTTCAGTACCCGGCCACCGGCGGCCAGGACTTCGCCTGGCTCAGCGACACGATACTGAATGCGGCCGTCGCGGGGGGCTTTCAGCTCGCTATCGTCAATATCGGCGAGGATCCGCCGCTCGGTCGCCTGGGAGGCTTCGACGCGGGTTTGCTCCTGAATAATGCTGGTGCGGGCAGCTTCGATGGCGGCGCGGGCGGCGGAGACCTGGGCTTTCGCCGATTCCAGCGCCGCGCGGGCGCTCTCTGCGGCCGCGCGATCGTCATCCAGCTGCTGGGCGGAGACGGCGCCACGCTGGGAGAGGGTGTTGGAGCGAACATGGCGTTTCGCCGTGGAATCCAGCTCCGCCTGACGCTGCTTCACTACCGCTTCGCTGGCGCGCATTTCACTTTGTCGCTGATCGAGCAAGGCTCTGGCGGCCAGGACCGCGCTTTCCGCCTCCTTGATTTGCGCGGCGGCTTCAAGACGCTGCTCGTTCAGTACCCGGGTATCCATTCTCGCCAGCACCTCTCCCTGGTGCACGAACTGACCCTCTTTGACCAGAATGGTGTCGATACGCCCGGCGATTTTACTGGCAATATCGACTTCGGTGGCTTCGATTCGGCCGTTGCTGCTGGCAAACCCCGCCGGGAGTCCCGGCGGGCGCAGCAGCCACCATGCGGCGGCGGCGAGCACCACCAGTAAGCCGACAAAATACCCTGCCCAACGTTTCTTTATTTTGTCCATACGCGACTCGCTTGATTCCCTGTGCTGAGTGGTGCGCGTGTTTCCTCCGGCGGGCGGAGCGTCCTTCTTGCGAAGGACGAAAAAGTGGAGGGAGGGCCGCTGACGCCGCGCTCTGCCGCGCCGATGCGCAGCCGCTCGCTGGGCTACTTATGTGGTCATCATCAGCGATCCTGGCCTTAATGAAACACGCATAGTGAGAGCTACCGTTAACGCGATAGTAACAGCCGGGGCGATATTGTCCATACGAAAGACAGGGTCTTGTCGGCGTGTTAACAAAATTATCCGCACAGGGAGTATTTCACCATCTCAGAACAGCACCGGCAGACCCAGCCCACGCTTCACCTCATGCAGCGTCTGCTGTGTGAGGTGGTGGGCGCGTTCGCTGCCCTGGCGCAGCAGCTCCAGCAGCATCCCTTTATCCTGAATAAAAGTGGCCCTGCGTTCGCGGATCGGCGCCAGTAGCGTCTGCAAGCAGGTCTCCAGCTCATTCTTACACTGGCGATCGCCCAGCCCGCCGCGCTGATAGTGGGCTTTCATCTCTGCCACCCGCGCCTTATCGCTGTGGAATGCATCGAGATAGGTAAACACCACGTTGCCCTCGACATGCCCCGGATCGCTGACTCTCAGGTGCGTCGGGTCGGTATACATCGCGCTGACCGCGTGGTGGATCTCCTCCTCTGTGGCCGATAACGTCAGCGTATTGCCCAGCGATTTCGACATTTTGGCGTTGCCATCGACGCCCGGCAGGCGACTCACTTCGCTGAGTAGCGCCTTGCAGTGGCGCAGCACCGGCTCGCCGGTGAGGCTATTCATCTTGTGGACGATCTCGTTGGTCTGCTCAATCATCGGTAGCTGATCGTCGCCCACCGGCACCAGTTCGGCCTTGAACGCGGTGATATCGGCCGCCTGGCTAATCGGATAGGCGAGAAAACCCACCGGCAGCGAGCGGGCGAATCCCTTCTGGGCAATCTCATTTTTGACCGTCGGATTACGTTCTACGCGGGCGACGGTGACGATATTCATATACAGCGCGCTGAGCTCCGCCAGCGCCGGCAGGGCGGACTGCAGGCAAATAGTGGTGAGCCTGGTGTCGATGCCGACGGCCAGATAATCGGCCATGACTTCGAGGATATGGTGGCTGATTTTTTGCGGATTGCTGCCGTTGTCCGTGAGCCCTTGCAGGTCGGCGATCAGGATAAATTGCTGGTGGTTATGCTGCAGCGCGACGCGCTGGCGCAGCGAGCCGACGTAGTGGCCAAGATGAAGTTGGCCGGTCGGTCGGTCGCCGGTGAGGATGGTTTGTGGATGGTTCATCAGGGACTCCTTATCAGACTGTTCAGCCGAAAGACGTCCTGAAAACACCAAAGCCGCCTTCCGGCGGCTTTGAAAATGGAAACGTGTATCGTGCCGCCTGTTATGCAGGCAGCCACCAACGGCGGGGGTAGGTAACGATAACGTTTCTGTTCATAGGGAGTATCCTGCCACGGAAGGGGCTGGAGACGCAATCAAAAATCACATACTTTTCCTGATGTTATTTATGTGATTGTTTTTCGGTAAATAACGAAGCGGGAAAAATATATTTTCTCTGCGACCCGATCATTATTCTGGAACAACAAACTATGTTGCATTTTTTTTGTGAAAAAGCTCACGCCACAGGATTATAGTATTATTATCCATATTTATAGCTGAATATTACCTGTCTGCTGTTACAGCTTGTGTTTATTCTCTTCTAAATTATTAACATTATTACAATTTCTATCTATTTTTCCGCTTTGCGTCATACCCCTGTCTGACTACAACGTATTGAGGCTAATTATTATGCATAAACGTCTGGTCGTTAATATTTTTTCATCCTTGCTGTTGGGGGCTGCGCTTATTTCCGCGCCGGTATATGCGGCGGAAAAAACCGTAGTCAATATTTCAAAAGTGGACGGCATGCCATGGTTTAACCGGATGGGTGAAGGGGTAGTCCAGGCCGGGAAAGAGTTTAACCTCAACGCCTCCCAGGTAGGGCCGTCCAGCACCGATGCGCCGCAGCAGGTGAAAATTATTGAGGACCTGATTGCACGTAAAGTGGATGCCATCACTATCGTGCCTAACGATGCCAACGTGCTGGAGCCGGTATTCAAAAAAGCCCGTGACGCCGGCATCGTGGTACTGACCAACGAATCGCCCGGGCAGCCGAGCGCCAACTGGGATGTGGAGATCATCGATAACGAGAAGTTCGCTGCTGAATACGTGGAGCATATGGCCAAGCGGATGGGTGGCAAAGGCGGCTACGTTATCTATGTCGGTAGCCTTACGGTACCGCAGCACAACCTGTGGGCCGATCTGCTGGTGAAATACCAAAAAGAACATTACCCGGACATGCATGAAGTCACCCGCCGAATGCCGGTGGCGGAAAGTGTTGATGATTCCCGCCGTACCACGCTCGATCTGATGAAAACTTACCCGGATCTGAAAGCGGTGGTCTCTTTTGGTTCGAATGGCCCGATTGGCGCGGGGCGCGCGGTGAAAGAGAAGCGTGCGAAAAATAAAGTCGCGGTCTACGGGATGATGATCCCCTCGCAGGCGGCTTCTCTTATTAAGAGCGGCGATATTACCGAAGGGATCACCTACGATCCGGCGACAGCCGGCTATGCCCTCGCGGCCGTCGCCAGCACCCTGCTGAACGGCAAAACCATTGAGCCGGGATTTGAACTGAAAGAGCTCGGTAAAGCGGAGGTCGATAGCGACAAGCATATTATCCGCTTCCATAAAGTGCTGCTGGTAAATAAAGACAATATTGATTCGCTCTACTAATCCACCTTCCGGGGCGCCTGCCGCCCCGGCTTAACCAGCCAGGGGATGCTATGGAACCTTTCCTTTCCCTTCGACACGTCAGCAAAACCTTCCACGCCAACCGCGCGCTCAATGATATCAGCATCGACTTTATGCCCGGAGAAGTGCACTGCCTGGCCGGGCAGAACGGTTGCGGGAAGTCGACGTTGATCAAAATTATCTCTGGCGTCTATCGCCCGGATGAGGGCGCAGTGATGACGCTGGGCGGCAAGACGTGGCCCAAACTGACGCCAGCGGCCTCTGTCGCCCATGGGATCCAGGTGATTTATCAGGATCTGTCGCTGTTTCCCAATCTCAGCGTGTGGGAGAACATTGCTATAAACCACTATCATCGCGGCGTGCTGGTGAGGCGCAGCGAACTGCGACGCAGTGCGGAGCAGGCGATGCGCAGTATTAACGTCTCGCTGCCGCTGGATGCCGCCGTGGAATCGCTCTCCATCGCTCGCTGTCAGCTGGTGGCTATCTGCCGCGCGCTGGCGCAGGATGCCCGGCTTATCATTATGGATGAACCCACGGCCTCATTGACCCATCAGGAAGTGGAGGGACTATTGCATGTGGTGCGCCAGCTGCGTGAGAGGGGGATCTGCATCGTCTTCGTAAGCCACCGTCTGGAAGAGGTCATGGCCGTATCGGACCGCATCAGCGTGCTGAAGGATGGCAATCTGGTCGGCACCTTGCCGGCGGCAGAGGTAACCACCCGCCGGCTCGGTTTTCTGATGACGGGCCAGGAGTTTGACTTTCAGGTGCGCGATCTGTGGCAGGGGCAGGGCAGTACGCCGGTGCTGGAGGTGCGCAATCTCAGCCGCAAGGGGGAATATCATAACGTCTCCCTGAAGGTCGAAGCCGGAGAAGTGGTGTCGATAGTCGGCCTGTTGGGCGCCGGGCGAACAGAGCTGTGCCTGAGCCTTTTCGGCATGACCCGCCCTGACAGCGGCGAGATCCTGATAAATGGCCAGCCGGTGCGGTTGCGTAGCAATCAGGACGCTATCCGCCACGGTATCGGCTATGTCTCCGAGGACCGTATGTCGCGCGGCCTGGTGATGAGTCAGTCGATTGAAAACAACATTATCAGCACCGTGTTTCATAAAGTGAAAGGCGCTTGCGGACTATTGAGTGATAGTAAAGCTCAGCAGCTGGTCGCAAGAATGGTCAACGCGTTGACCATTAAGGCGCCGGATACGCATCTGCCGGTGAATACCCTCTCCGGTGGTAATGCCCAGCGCGTTTCTATCGCCAAATGGCTGGCGATCTCTCCTAAGCTGCTGATCCTTGATAGCCCAACCGTGGGGGTGGATATCGCAAACAAAGCCGGGATCTATCATATCATCAGCGATTTGGCTGCCCATGGTATCGCCGTGCTGATGATTTGCGACGAGATTGAAGAGGCGTGGTACCAGAGTCATCGCATCCTGGTGATGAAGCAGGGCGAGTTGACCCATAGCTTCCTGCCGGACAGCAGTACCCAGCAGCAGATAGCGGAGGTGGTCAATGGCTAATCTTTTGAAACGACATGAATTCTGGTTAGGCATGTTCATTACTGCGCTGTGCCTGCTGCTGGGCTGGCGCAGTGAGGAATTTTTCACTTTCGGCAATCTTTACGACCTCGCTAATAACTATGCGATGCTGACCATTCTCGCCTGTGGTCTGTTCGTGGTGCTGATCGCCGGCGGGATTGATATCTCCTTCCCGGCTATGACCATTATCGCCCAGTACGGCATGGTGGTGATGCTGCAAAAAGTAGGCGGCAACTTCGCGGTGGCTTTTGTGCTTGCCGGCGGCATCGGCGTGCTGCTGGGGCTGGTGAACGCGCTGTTGGTTAATCGTCTGCGGGTGCCCTCGATCATTATCACCATTTCTACGCTCAACATTTTCTACGGTTTGCTGCTGTGGTTAAGCAAAGGTGTCTGGCTCTACGACTTCCCTCCGTGGTTTGAAAAGGGGGTTATGCTGTTCAAATATACCGATGCCGATGGTTACGATTACGGCCTGGGGCTGCCGCTGCTGACGATGATCGTCGTGGTGCTGTTGACCGCGTTTATCATGAATTTCACCACCGTTGGCCGCAAGATCTATGCCATGGGCGGCAACCGGGAATCCGCCAGCCGCGTCGGCTTCAGCGTGCTCCGCCTGCAGCTGTTCGTTTATGGCTATATGGGGCTAATGTCGGGGGCCGCAGGTGTCGTGCAGGCGTGGACAGTGATGACCGTTGCGCCGGATTCACTGCTGGGCTATGAGCTGACGGTGCTGGCGGCGGTGGTGCTGGGCGGCACCAGCCTGATTGGCGGGCGCGGAACTCTCACCGGTACGCTGTTGGGGGTGATTTTACTGGCGGTGATGCAGAACGGCCTGAACCTGCTAGGGGTCTCCTCCTACTGGCAGACCCTGATCACTGGGGCGATCATCGTCGTCAGCATCAGCGTAACGGCATGGAGCCAGCATCAGAACCGGAGCTTGTTATGAAAAAATCGTGGCGCAACAACGTTGAGTTTTACCTGATCGGCCTGCTGCTGCTGATGGTTATCGCCTTTAGCATCGCCATGCCAAACATCTTCTGGTCTGTCAGCAATTTCCAGTCGATTGCCTCGCAAATGCCGGTGCTGGGGATCCTGGCGCTGGCGATGGCCATGACTATGCTTTGCGGCGGCATTAATTTGTCAATTATCGCGACGGCTAACGCCTGCTCGCTGGTGATGGCCTGGGTGGCGACGAGCTATCCGCCTGGGGGCGCTACCGCGCTGGCGACGCTGCTGGCCGGCGGAGGGGCGGCGATGATCATTGGCCTGTGCAACGGGATATTGATCGCCGGGATCCGCGTTTCGCCGATCCTGGCTACCCTTGGCATGATGACCCTGCTCAAAGGGATAAATATTCTGATCACCGGCGGCAGCGCCATCGCTAACTATCCGCAGTGGGTGCTGTGGCTGAATCACGCCCAGTGGTTCGGTATTCCGCTGCCAATGTGGCTTTTTGCGGTGGTGGCGGCCGGGCTGTGGGTGCTGCTGGAGAAAAGCCCGCTGGGTCGGGCGATCATGTTGATCGGATCCAACGAACGGGCGACCCATTATTCCGGGATCAATACCCGGCGGGTGTTGATGTGGGTATATGTCATCTCGGCCCTGCTCTGCGCGGTGGCTGCGTTTCTGATGATGTCGAAGCTGAACTCAGCCAAAGCATCTTATGGGGAATCGTATTTGCTGGTGTCGATCCTCGCGGCGGTGCTTGGCGGCGTGAATCCGGATGGCGGTAGCGGGCGCATCGTTGGGATGGTGCTCGCGCTGTTCCTGCTGCAGATTATTGAGAGTGGGTT
>SKDY01001857.1_pt1 | contig 12125 bp, 7 predicted proteins | sample 4826591 | NCBI WGS metagenome assembly SKDY01 (sample SAMN11008823, study PRJNA524170) | human gut metagenome | biome: Human fecal sample; material: Feces; isolation source: fecal sample from pouch patient p10, p22 | host: Homo sapiens | place: Israel: Tel-Aviv | collected 2016-06-15
GCCAACCTGTATTTCGACGTGATCAGGATGGAAAGGAAACATAAGGCTTCGTGGGTGGCTTCGTATATTGCGGATCATCCTGACGAATCCGGCATCGTGTATTGCGCGACCCGCAAGGAAGTGGAGTTGCTTGCCGAATCGTTGAATATCGCCGTGCGCGAGCTGCGTGCGGCGAAAGGTGAGGATGCGACGCGAATCGGCACGGTCGCAGTCGCCTATCATGGCGGTATGTCGGCCGAAACGAGGGATCGGGCGCAACGTGATTTCGTAACCGACCGTGTGCCTGTGGTGGTTGCCACGAATGCGTTCGGCATGGGCATCGACAAGTCAAACGTGCGTTATGTGATCCACCATAATATGCCGGAATCGATTGAAGCGTACTATCAGGAGGCCGGTCGTGCGGGGCGTGACGGCGAGCCGAGCCGGTGCACGTTGCTGTGGAACGAATCTGATATTGCTACGAGGCGGAGGCTGCTTGATTCGGATTATGAGAACGAGCGTTTGACCGCCGAAGAGCAGGAGGTTGTGCGTGCATCGAAACGGCGTCTGCTCAACGCCATGATCGGTTATTGCCGTACTACGGATTGTCTGCACGAGTATATGACCAGGTATTTCGGCGAGGCCGGGGGAGCAGCCGTCCGCGATGACGGCGCATGCGTGGGAGGATGCGCGAACTGCGGGAATACGTTTGAAACCGTTGACGTCACGGATATCGCGCGGGCCATCAGCCGCTGCGTGCATGACGTGAACCAGAAGGTCGGTTCGGGGAAGATCGTCAAAGTGCTGCGAGGGTCGAAAGCGCAGGATTTGAACTATCTTCATCCTGTCGATCTGTCGACGTACGGCATGTTGAGCGCGACTTCGGAGGCACAGATTCGTGACGTGCTCAGCCAGATGGCGACGGATGGTTTTCTTTCCATTTCGGAAGGCTCCATGCCGATCGTTCGCTTTGGTGAACGTGCGGCGGAAACGGTCTCACCGAATTTTCATTATGAAATCAAGAAGATCGAACGGAAGCACGCTACGAAACGTGCGGAATCGCCGTCCGTAGGCTCTCAGGCCATGGGATCGTATGTGCCGGGCGACGGAGACGAGGAATTGTTCGCCAAACTGCGCGCGTTGCGGCTTGACATCGCCCGCGAACTCGGTAAACCCCCGTATATCGTCTTTTCCGATAAAACGTTGCGCGATATGGTGCGTGTCAGGCCGGTTACCGGCGAGCAATTCTCGCAAGTCAACGGCGTTGGTGCGCTCAAATTGGAAGCGTATGGCGAACGGTTCATGGAAGTGATCCGCGATTTCGTTGCATGAATCATGTGACGTGTCAGCTTGAGGAATAATCGTATCGATTATTGCAAAACCCTGCGTTTTATATGATACGTAACACGTTATCGGCAACATGTATGGCGGTGAGGTTGACGTATGCCGGCAAAACGGCGACAGTAGAGACGAACAGTTGTTGAAGAAAGGATTGATGATGGCAGAAGACAAGCCGGTTGTGGAGAGCTTCCAGCTCGACCACACCAAGGTGAAGGCTCCGTATGTGCGTTATATCGACACGCAGACCGGTCCGAATGGCGATGTGATTTCCAATTATGATTTGCGTTTGGTGCAGCCGAATGAGAATGCGATTCCGACCGGTGGCCTGCATACCATCGAACATACGATTGCGGTGCTGTTGCGTGAACGTATCGACGGTTATATCGATTGTTCCCCGTTCGGCTGCCGTACCGGTTTCCATCTATTGACGTGGGGTGAGCATTCCACGGAAGAAGTGGCGCGTGCGTTGAAGGAGGCGTTGGAATTCATCGCGTATGAGGCCACATGGGATGACGTTCCTGCCACCACCATCGAAAGCTGCGGCAATTACCGCGACCATAGCTTGTTCACGGCGAAGGAATGGTGCAAGGATATTCTCGCCAAGGGCATCAGCTCTGATGCGTTTGAGCGCCGCCTAGTCTGATTCGCGTGCGATTGCACGTCTGTTTTCGAGCATATTGCGAATACTGTGCCGTGGGCATGGTATTTTTGACGCTCGGAAGAAGACAAGGTGATGCAAAGGTGAACGAGATGGGTGAGGAGAGCGTCATTACCTCTGAACGGCGGTTCCGTCGTGCCACTATGGCCGATTTGCCGACCATGCTGAAGATTTATGAGCATGCCCGCAAGTTGATGGCCTCCAACGGCAATCCCACGCAGTGGGGTGATAAGTTCCCGCGTGAGGAAGTGGTTCGTGACGATGTCGAATCGCAACGCACCGTGCTGCTTGTCGATACGGTTGATGGCAAGGAACGTGTGCTCGCCCAGTTCGCATTGTGTCCGGGCATCGACCCGACATATGTGAATATCGATGGTGCCTGGCTGGATGACGATCCGTATGTGACCATCCATCGGATCGCCTCGTCGGGTCTCGCCAAGGGTGCGGCGAAGGACTGCATCAACTGGTGCATCGAACATTACGGTAATGTGCGCGCGGATACGCATCCCAACAACAAGGCCATGCAGCATGTGCTCGAATCGAATGGTTTCGCGCGCTGCGGCTTGATTCAGTTGCTTGACAGGCCGTCCGACACCACGCGTATCGCCTATCAGCGTCATGAATGGTGAGATTTTCGGATTTATATGGATTGGTGTCAATCAATATAAATTCATCGCAAACAATTGTAAATAATCTTCGCTATTGAGAAGCAAAAAATCCCGTTGAATATCGTATTTCAGATGTTCAACGGGATTGTTATATCCAATTGTGTTGCTTTTGATATATCTCACGAAAGAGATATCAAAAGCAACACAATTGTCAGTTTTTAGAACAGTCCTGGCTTGTTCAATGCGGAATGCTTGCGGCTGTACACGAAATACACGATCAAACCAAGAGCGAACCAGATTGCGAAACGCACCCAGGTCTCCCAATTCAAACCGCAAATCAGAATGAAGCAGAAAATGATCGCGCAGATTGGCGTGAACGGCACGCCCGGAGCGCGGAAGCCGCGGTGTGCGTCCGGCTGGGTCTTACGCATCCACAGAATGCCTGCGGACACGATGATGAACGCCGACAGCGTACCGATGTTCACCAATTCGAACAGCACATTGATGTTGATGAAACCGCCGGCGACGGCCGTTAGAATACCGAAGAACCATGTACCTTTGAACGGGGTGCGGTACTTCGGGTGCACTTCGCCGAAGAACTTCGGGAACAGGCCGTCGCGGCTCATGGCGTAGCAGATGCGGGACTGGCCGTACAGCTGCACCAGCATCACCGTGGTCATGCCGATCAGAGCGCCAAGATTGACGATGAACGCCAGCCAGTTGAGGCCGGTTTCGAGAATCACGCCGGCCACCGGAGCGTCAATGAAGTTCGCGAACTCCTTGTATGGCACCACACCGGTCATAATCAGCGTCATGATGATGTACAGCACAGTCGACACGGCCAACGAAATAAGAATGCCGCGTGGCAGTGTCTTGTTCGGATTGATGGTCTCCTCGGCGGAGGAGGAGACGGCGTCGAAGCCGATGAAGCTGAAGAACACGATCGACGCCGCCGGAACAATGCCGTACGGCTGCGTCGAGCCTGGCTGGAACGTGTAAATGCCGTACGGGGAGAACGGCTTCCAATTGGCAGGATTGATGTACCAGACGGTGCACACGATGAACAGCACGATGATGGCCAATTTGATCATCACCATAATATCGTTGGTTTTCTTCGTCTGGTTGATGCCAATGGCCAGCACCCAAGTGATGATGAGCACGATTACGAAACCAGGCAGGTTGAAGTATGTGGTTACGCCTGGTGTGGTGCCGTATGCCGCGGTCAGCTCAACTGGCAGATGCAAGCCGAAACCTTCCAACAGTTTGTTGAAATAACCGGACCATCCGGCGGACACGGTGGCCGCCTGCAATGCGTATTCCAAAATCAAATCCCAGCCGATCACAAATGCGATCAGCTCGCCGAACGCCAAATACGCGTACGAATATGCGGAACCGGACACTGGTGCCATTGCTGCGAACTCTGCATAGCACAATCCTGCGAAACCGCAGCAGATCGCGGCCAGGAGGAAGGAGATGCACAATGCTGGACCTGCGGTGAGGGCGCCCTTGCCGGTGAGTACGAAAATGCCGGTGCCGATGATGGCGCCGATTCCCAGCATGGTAAGGTCAAACGTTTTCAATGTGCGTTTCAGTGGAGTTGACTCGGACACAAGCTGGTCCACTGATTTTTTGCGAAAAAGATCCATGGTCTTAATTCCCTAAAAATGGTTTTATATGGGCTGGACCGGACGGATTTCCGGGACTCTGGCACGCCTCAAACGCCAGAAATCAAAGAAGGGCTGAACGCCTCATATACGGGAGGTGTACGCGCCTTATGTAAGGAGAGTGTAAAAACCTGGCGCGGACAAAAACGTGAAAACCCCGTGAATCGTCTCACCATGTGTGCGCGTCTTTCCGAAGCCGTCACGTGGGAGCGCAACAATAGAGCCATGACTTTCAATGCTGCCCGTGAATGGCAATTCTCATCCGAACAAGGCAAGGCCAATTATGAGGTCGCCCAAAAGCAATACCCGGCGCAAGCCATCGTCGATATGGCCGCATTGCGAAACAACATGCGTCATTTGGTGAGCGTGGTTGGCGGTCCGAATTCCGGCACCGCCGTGATGGGTGTGGTCAAGGCCGACGCGTACGGGCATGGTCTTATTCCAGCCGCGCTCGCGGCACTTGCGGGAGGTGCGACCTGGCTGGGCACGGCACAATCGCATGAGGCGCTGCTGCTGCGCAAGGCGGGCATCGGGCCGGACCGCTGCCACATTCTGACATGGGTATATAACGGCATGGCGGTGCCTTTTGACGAGCTGATCGACAATGATATCGATATTTCCGTAGGCTCATTGCCGGGCATTGACGGCGTTGCGGCCGCGGCACGTCGTCTTGGGAAAACCGCGCGTGTGCACGTGAAGGTCGATTCCGGTTTCGGACGTAATGGATTCACTCCGGCCACGTTCGACGCGGCGCTCGCCAAGCTGGTGCCTCTCGCTAAGGAGGGTGTGCTGCATATTGTTGGACAGTGGAGCCACTTGGCGGTGGCCGACGCTCCCGACGTGCCTGAATTCGTAGCGTCCACTGATAGGCAGGTCGAGAATTTCAAGGATTTCACCCGTCGCATGGAAGTTGCCGGCATTGCGCCGGAGATTCGTCATCTTGCCAATACGGCGGCCACGCTTTCGCGCCCGGAGATTCATTTTGAGCTTACCCGCCCGGGTATTGGCCTGTATGGTTATGAGGCTGATCCGGCCATGGGCACGCCTGGCACGTATGATTTGACGCCGGCCATGACATTGCAGGCGCAGCTCGGCACGGTCAAGGATGTGGAGGCGGGCCATGGCATTTCCTATGGCCGCACGTACCTGACTCCTACGGATACGTCCACCGCGATCGTGCCTGTAGGATATGCGGACGGCATTCACCGTTCCGCTTCCGGTTTCGATATGGAAGGCGCGAAGCATGTGGTCAAACCTGGCGGTCCGGTGCGTGTGATGACTACGGAAGGTCCGCGCCTGTACCGTGTGTCTGGCCGCGTGTGCATGGACCAGTTCATGCTTGACTTGCACGGTTCCGCGGAAAAGCTTGGCGTGCATGAGGGCGACACCGTGCAGCTGTTCGGTCCGGGTCGTGGCGAGGATTATGCCGAACCGACCGCTGACGATTGGGGCCGTGCCGCAGGCACCATCAGCTATGAGATCTTCACCTGTCTGTGCAACCGCATTCCGCGCCTGTACGAGCACGCTACCGACGTGCTGTCGGCCGAGGATCTCGCCAAACTCAATCCCGCAACCATTCTGTAAGGCAACGGGCGTGGGAAACAAGGCACGCCGTGAAAGTCAATATGGTGGGCGCGGCACGTTCGATGGTTGGTCAACGTGCCGCGCTTGCTGTTAAGGTGGTGAGCTATGCCAGGAATGATTCTGAAGGAAGATATCGAAAAAGTTCGCGCCACCGCCGATCTGTATGACATTGTGTCCGCGACGGTTTCGCTCAAGCCTTCCGGAACTGGCGCTTATGTAGGGCTGTGCCCTTTCCACGATGAAAAAACGCCAAGTTTTTCCGTGCGCCCGGCGTTGGGTGTATGGCATTGTTTCGGTTGTGGTCTCGGCGGTGACGTGTTCGGCTATGTTGAACATCAGGAGAACATCGACTTCCGTGACGCCGTCGAGCTTTTGGCCGACAAATACCATATCGAATTGCATTATGACCAGTCGAACGCCAAGAAGGAGCATACTGGTTCAAAACGTGCCCGCCTGCTGGAAGCCAATGAGGCCGCACAGGAGTTTTTTGTATCGCAGCTGATGACCAAAGATGCGCTCGCCGCACGTAAATTGCTCGACGGTCGTAACTTCAGCCAGGCCGATTGCCAGCGTTTCGGTTGTGGATACGCTCCGCAAGGTTGGGACAATCTGGTTCGGTACTTGGCCGGCAAAGGCTTCACACAGCAGGAGATGCTGGATGCAGGATTGGCTCGCCAAGGCCAGCATGGGGTGTACGACTATTTTCGTGGCCGCGTAACATGGCCGATTCGCGATTCGACCGGTCGTACGCTTGGTTTTGGCGCACGCAAATTGTATGAGGACGATTCAATCAGCGCGAAATATATCAATACGCCGGATACGACGTTGTATCGCAAAAACCAGGTGCTGTATGGCATTGACATGGCGAAGGCTGCGATCGTCAAGAAACGTCAGGTGGTGATCGTCGAAGGCTATACCGACGTGATGGCCATGCATCTGGCCGGAGTCGACACCGCAATCGCCACATGCGGTACCGCGTTCGGTGCGGAACATGCCAAAATCGTACGTCGTCTTATCGCCGACGACTCGTTGGGTGCGGTGCAGCTGGTTGGTCCGTTGAAGGTTGATGGGCAGCAGTTGAGTTCCCGTATCGTGTTCACTTTCGATGGCGATGCCGCCGGTCAGAAGGCTGCGATTCACGCGTTCGGATTGGATGCCGCGTTTTCGACGCAGGCGTTCGTCGCCGTGGCTGATGACAATCTCGATCCATGCGATCTGCGCATCAAACGTGGCAATGAGGCGGTTCGCGCGCTTATTGCGAATGCCGAGCCATTGTATGATTTCGTGATCAAAACAGCTATCGGGCGTTTCGACACCACTTACACCACGGGGCAAATGGGGGCAGTCAAGGCCGTGGCGCCGCTGATCGCGCAGATTCGCGACCGTTCGTTGCTTGACTTGTATTCACGCAAAGCGGTACGCCAAATTGGCGTCGATCTCGATATCATGCAGCGCGAAGTGCGTGACGCCCGTCGCAAACTCAATGTGCGGGACGAGGATGCGTATGCGCCGAAACGTCGCTTTGCCGCCAATGCTGCAGCGGCGGAACCTCGCATGGAGCAGGGCGTGAATCCATATGCGAATCCTTCCGCGCGCAAGGCGTTGGAACATCGTGACGCCGCGGAACAATCCTATTACCGTATCGACGATGCCGTGTTCATTTGCGAACAGCAGTTCATGGCGACCCTGATACAGGTGCCACTTGCCGTGGATCCGACATTGTTCGCCAGCCTCACGCTGTCGAGCTTCATGACCCCCGTATTCCGTACGCTGTTCCAAGCCATCGCCGCGGCCGGCGGTCTGCCGTCCACAGATACCCCGCAAGGACTGTGGATGCATAATCTCACCAAAGCAGGCGGACCGATGCTGGAATCCGTAATCAACGAGCTTGCCGTCATGCAACTACCGTTGCCGCCGAGCGACGCCGATACGGAACGCGCGTCGCAACAATCGCAAGAAATCAACGTGCAATTACGCAAGCCGACCGATGATGAGCGTAGGTATGCGTCCGAACTCATCATTCGGCTGCTTGACACGGGCATCATGCGCAGGATCGGTGCGGACAAGCGTCGCATGGCGCAACTGCCGGATGGTGCCGAGAAAATCGAGCTGCTCGGTCGGATCACTAAACTTGAGACCTTGCGTAAGGATCTGCAGGCGAGGGTGTTTGGCAATAACGTCGCCTGAATATCTGTCGTGTACTTGAGTTTCTGCCGCGTGCCAGAACGTCCGATAACCACCCCCCGAATGTCTTTGCCTTGCACTTGGATCTGCCGCATATCCGAGCTTGTATGAACAGCCGGCGAACATGCGGTGAACGAGGCGAGAATACTTAACGAATTCTTAGTTGACATACAGTATCTTTCGGCGTGTTTTGCAATTGCAAAACAGTTTTGCCGGTTTGCAAAGGTAAAGAACAGTAGGGCGTAGTGGCTGAAAAACGTTGGAATGGTCGGAAAAATCGTATGCCAAGGATATGTGCTACGCGTTTTTTCGGGTAAAGTGAATACGGCGTTTCTTGAGAAAATCGCCCGGGTCTGCAAACGGTTTGCAAACTGGATTCACGGAGGAATGAATGCGACGATTGGTCGTTAAAATCCTGAAAAACGAGACCATTCTCGTAGTTGCTTCCATACTTGCTCTTATTTCATGCTTTATCGTGCCTCCCGACAAGGAGTACGGCGGATATATTCATGCGAGCACCATTTCGCAGTTGATCTGCCTGATGCTGGTGGTGTGCGGTTTCCAGCGCATCGGTGTGTTCCGTATTATCGGCTCACGATTGCTGCATCATGTGGGCAGCGCACGTGGATTGGTGATCACGCTGATTTCGCTCACGTATTTTTCCGGCATGCTGATCACCAATGATGTGGCGTTGGTTACGTTCATTCCGTTCGCGATCGCGGTGCTTACCATGGCCCATATGGAGGAGCATGCGGTGCTGGTCGGCACGTTGATGACTGTCGGTGCGAACGTGGGCAGTATGTTGACGCCTATCGGCAACGCGCATAACCTGTATCTGAAAGCGTTGACCGGCATGCCGTCCGCTGAAATGATCGGCATTATGGCGCCGTATTCCGTTGCCGCGGCGGTATTGCTGGTGCTTATCGCCTGCGTGGCATTCGGCAAGAAACCTGTTTCCGAATTTTCCTCTATCGACGGCAGCGGCATCGAACAGAATGTGCTCGCTCCGAATTCCGACCAGCCACGGCCGGATGAGATTCGTGTGACCGGCTATGGCGCCGGTTATGGAGGTTGGCGCACGATCGTATATTGCGCATTGTTCATCGTGTGTTTGCTGGCTGTGAGCGATTTCATTCCGCTATGGGCCATGTGCGTGATCGTGGTGGTGGCATTCCTGTTCTGCGATCGCCGCGTGTTCCGCAATATCGACTGGGGATTGCCGCTGACTTTCTGCATGTTCTTCATTTTCATCGGCAATATGAAACGCGTGCCGGAATTCTACGAGCTGGCCGCCTCCTTGGTGGGGGCGCATCCGCTGGAAGTGTCTGTGGTGTCGAGCCAGTTCATCTCCAACGTGCCGACCACGTTGCTGCTGTCGGGCTTCTGCGATCAATGGCGTGCGCTGATCATCGGCACCAACCTTGGTGGCATGGGTACGCTGATCGCATCCATGGCGTCGCTGATCGGCTACAAGAACGTGACACGCAAGTATCCTGACAAGAAGGGACGCTATCTGGCTGTGTACTCGGCGGTGAACGTGCTGTTCCTCATTGTGCTGGTCGGTTTGAGCTGGATCATCGAACCGTGATCTTTCACTCCTCGGTTTTGCGGGCTGTCCGCTCGTTTCAAGGTCGGGAAATTGTAGGTTTTCATGGTTTTATCATCGATACGATGGTCGTGTTCCGCGCGTTCAAGTTGGCAAGAACGCGTGAACTGACTATACTGAATCGAGTTTGGCCCTGTAGCTCAGCTGGATAGAGCATGTGACTTCTAATCTCAAGGTCGGGAGTTCGAGTCTCCCCGGGGTCACCACCAAGCCCTTACGTCAATAGACGTAAGGGCTTTCGCATATTGATAGGCGGCTGCTGCTTCGGCGGTAGCTCGGCAATGGGAGGAGCCCATGAAACGAATCGTCACCGGCATTCTGGCGCATGTTGACGCCGGCAAAACCACGCTGTCGGAAGCGTTGCTGTATGCCACGGGCAACGTACGCAAACTCGGCCGTGTCGACCATGGCGACGCGTTTCTCGACACCAACACGATGGAACGGCAGCGAGGCATCACCATCTTCACCGAACCGGCGATCATCACCATGCCGAACCTCACTCTCACCTTGCTTGACACTCCGGGACACGTCGATTTTTCGGCGGAAATGGAACGAACCCTCGCCGTGCTCGACTATGCGATTCTGGTCATTTCCGGTGCTGATGGCATTCAAGGGCATACCGAAACGTTATGGCGATTGCTGAAACGTTACAACGTGCCCACTTTCATCTTCGTCAATAAAATGGACGCTCTCGCAGCTGACAGAACGAAACTGCTCAATCAGTTGAAGAAGCGTTTCTCGGATGGCTGCATCGATTTCACCGGAGCGCATGATGACAATGCGGCGCTTGCCGATGTCATGGAAGATATCGCCATGCAAAGCGAAACCGCCATGGAATCGTATTTGGAAAGCGGAACGATCCCGGATGAAACCATTCGTGAGATGATCGCTGATCGTGCTTTGTTCCCGTGTTTCTTCGGATCCGCGCTGAAAATGGACGGTATTGACGAGTTCGTCGCAGGATTCGAGCGGTATGTGCGCGAACCGGAGTATGACAGCGAATTCGGCGCGCATATATACAAAGTATCGCACGATGCGCAAGGCAATCGCCTGACATGGCTCAAGGTAACGGGTGGTGAATTCAAGGCGAAGACGATGCTTTCCGGCACTGCGCGGGTTGGCACCGACCTTGGCGAGTCGAAAATCGACGACGATGGTATGTGGCATGAGAAGGCCGATCAGGTGCGCGTGTATTCCGGTGCGAAATTCACTACGGTCGATTCGGTTGTTGCTGGCACCGTGTGTGCCGTTACGGGCTTGACGCGAACATTTCCCGGTGCTGGGCTTGGAAAAGAGTCTGACGGCGTGAATCCGGTGCTTCAGCCGGTGCTTACGTACACGTTGCTGCCGGGGGAGTGCGATATTCACGCTTGCTTGGTTGCGTTGCGCGAGCTTGAGGATGAGGATCCGTTGCTGCATGTGGTGTGGCAGTCGCATCTTGAGGAAGTTCATCTGCAATTGATGGGTGCGGTGCAGTTGGAGGTCATCCAGCAGATGATGCACGACCGGTTCGGCTTGGACGTGTCATTCGGACCGGGCGGCATCTTATATAAGGAGACGATCGCACATCCGGTTGAGGGTGTGGGCCATTTCGAACCGTTGCGCCATTATGCGGAAACGCATGTGCTGCTCGAGCCATTGCCTGCCGGCAGCGGCATGAGGTTTGCGAGCGTGTGCAGCGAGGACGTGCTCGACCGTAACTGGCAGAGGCTGATTCTGCAGCATTGCCAGGAACGTGAACATTTGGGTGTGCTTACCGGCTCTCCAATTACCGATATGAAGATCACATTGCTGGTTGGCCGTGCGCATTTGAAACATACGGAAGGGGGCGATTTCCGCCAGGCCACGTATCGTGCGATTCGGCAAGGCTTGATGGAAGCGAAGGAACGCGGCGACTGCCGTGTGCTGGAGCCGTGGTATGGCTTCCGTTTGGAGGTTCCGCAAGATATGGTCGGCCATGCGATGGCCGACATACAGCGTATGAGCGGCTCGTTTGACACGCCTTCCGGCGATGGTGAATATATGGTGCTTGAAGGTGAGGCGCCGGTTGCCCAAATGCGAGATTATGCGATGGATGTGAACGCCTACACGCACGGGCGTGGGCATTTGAGTTGCGTGTTCGCAGGGTACAGGCCATGCCACAACGCCGACGAGGTGATTGAGCAGTCCGCATACGAGCCGGAATCCGACTTGGAGAACACGCCGGATTCGGTGTTCTGCGCGCATGGAGCAGGCTATCCGGTCAAATGGTACAAGGTTCCCGAATTCATGCATCTCGACTACGCCTGGCATGGCATGGGGGAGCAGTGACTGTTCGGGAAAGATCGGATAACGGATAAACGAAGAGCCCCACCAATCCGGTGGGGCTCTCTGATGGAGCGGACAACGGGACTCGAACCCGCGGTCTCAACCTTGGCAAGGTTGCGCTTTACCAACTAAGCTATGTCCGCAAAGAACTTCCGCCGTGAGAAGCGGAAATTCAGTGGGTGATATAGGAATCG
>SKDY01001866.1_pt1 | contig 12074 bp, 22 predicted proteins | sample 4826591 | NCBI WGS metagenome assembly SKDY01 (sample SAMN11008823, study PRJNA524170) | human gut metagenome | biome: Human fecal sample; material: Feces; isolation source: fecal sample from pouch patient p10, p22 | host: Homo sapiens | place: Israel: Tel-Aviv | collected 2016-06-15
GTTTAGAGCATGTGCCCGAACGTAAGACTACGTAAGACTCGTGTGTGGTGCGTAAGACCTTACACAGAGTCTTACATAGTCTTACGTGATCATGTAAGACCTGGAATTCGTGTTCGCCGCAGCTGCGATTTTTGCGTTTACAGAGGGCGCCGTGAGACAATATGCATATGGAAACCATCGAAAGCGCCATAGCAGTCATCAGAAACTCCGGCCGAATCCTGCTCGCCTGGGACGACGAATGGGACTGCTGGCTGCTGCCCAACCAAACCATCCACGAGCCAGATACCACAGACCACGCGCTGCGCTCGCTCGCCATCGGCTACCTGCCATGCATGCCGACGCGACTGTACGACATACCGCCAACGCTCATGGTCGACAGCCACAAACCATGCCCGCAGCATGACGACGCGATCCGCCACTACGTGTACACGATTGGGTTTTATGACCTCGACGTGGCCACAGACTACGAGTGGGACTGCGTGCACAATCATTACATCATCGACGTCGATGACTGGCGGGACGAGACCGAATTCCACAGCCTCGACCACCTCGAATTCGATGTCGACGGGCACGACTGCACATGGTGGACGATCGACGAGATGCGCGCAGACCAGCGCATGCGTGCGGTCAACGGCGACCTAATCGGCACGCTCGAACTCATCGAGGCCGGACTGCTGCCAGCGCAGAGCATGGTGATCCTTGGTTCACCACAACGCCGGTCGCGCGCCACTGATTGTGAGACCGGGCGCGTGGAAGCCTTCATAGCCGACCGGCAACGGCTGTTCGGCCACACGCGCCCATCGTGACGCCTCAATAAGCAACTCGTTCAGAACGACTCCCGGGACGAATCAGTCGTTGAGATGATCGATGGCGTACTGCGCTTCGGATTCAGTGAACTGGCCACCGTATTCGCTCATCAGCTGTTCCTTGACCTCGGCCTCGCTCATCGCCATCGTGTCCCGGTACGTCTTCGCCTGTTCCAGGGCGTTCTTGTTGTAATCGGCCTTCAGGTGATCGATGGCGTACTGTGCGGCCTCCGCAGGGAACTGGCCGCCGTATTCGCTGGTCAGCTGGTCGTAGATGCCCTGCTTGCTCAGGTGCATCATATCGGAATACGTTTCCGCCTGATGGAGCGCATTGCGATACTCGGCCGGAACGTTGTTGCCAGCGGACTGCGACGTCGACGACGACGGCTTGGCTTCCGTCACCGACTCCTTCTTGTCATTGGATCCGCCGGCGCCCGCCGCGATGGCGATGACGACAACGACGATGATCACCCAGAACCACCACTTTTTCCGGATCGGCTTCTTACCGTCGCCCTTCGGCGGGGTGGCGGGCGTCGGCTGGGGCATCGGCGGCTGCATTTGCTGCTGCACCGGAGCCCCGGCAGGCTGGAACTGCTGCGCGGCATTTCCCTGCGACGATGGCATGGTATTCGGATCAATCATGATGATTCCTCTTTTCTTTGGTTCAGTGACGCCCCTGACAACCTGCGCCTTGACTTTCCCGGCACCCTTATGAATGCCGGGCCGGCACCGCGACAATACGGCGCCAAAACTTCTTACGGCAGATCCTCGTATTCGGTCTGCTCACGCTCGATGTCACCCTTCTTCGCGGCAATGTCGAATTGATCCATGTGCGACGCGACATACGCAGCCTGCTCATCCGCAGGCCACCCAGGAATGGACTGCGCCATATCGCTGTCGATAAAATGGCCGGTGCTTTGTCGCATGCCCCGTGTCTGGGGGTTCCTCCTTTCTAACCATGACATAAATATAGCACATTTAAACTGTCTCACAGGTATTTCGACACGCCGTGTAGGTCATATGAGTTGACATACCTTGACGGTTGTGCTTTACTGTAATCAGCTCAAACGAGCTGGAAAGGAGGGCGAATGAGCAACACCACTGCGATAACCCGAGCAATAGAAGCGGAACTCGCCGCCGCCCATGTCACCAAGAACCAACTCGCCGACCAGCTTGGCATAGCGAGAAGCAACCTGCTGAGACGATTCAACGGCGAGGTTCCCTGGAATGTCAACGAGGTGGAAATCGCCGCAAACTGCACTGGACTCTCACTCTGGGAACTCATGAGTCGAGCAGAAACGAGAGCAAACACCACCAAAAAAGCAAAAGAAAAGGCACCCGCCGACACGGATGCCCAGTCCAAATGAAAGGAATCCCAAATGGACACCAATCAGATTACACGGTTCGACTTCCACGGCGCAACCGTGCGCGTGCCCACCGACGAGCAGGGTGAGCCGTGGTTCATCGCCAAGGACATTTGCGACGTACTCGATGTACGAACAAACAACGTTCGCGCAATTCTAGATGCCGACGAAGTGAGCGATTTGAGCAATGACTATAGTATCGACATTGCCCAGAATGGCGGACGCGCACCGTTGATCGTAAGCGAGTCGGGCTTCTACCGACTCGTGCTCCGCTCACGCAAGCCAGTCGCCAAGGAGTTCCAGCGCTGGGTCACGCACGAGGTGCTGCCCTCGATCCGCAAGCATGGAGGGTATATGGCAGGGCAGGAGGGCATGAGCCCCGAGCAGATGCTCGCCGCGAGCATGCGTTGGCTCGAAAGCCGCATCGCCGAACAACAGGGGCAGATCGCCTCACAGCAGGCCAAGCTTGACGCGCAGGCGCCCAAGGTGCTGTTCGCGGACGCGGTGAGCACCTCGAAACGCTGCATCCTCGTCGGCGAACTCGCGAAGATCCTACGTCAGAACGGCGTCGACATGGGCGAGAAACGGCTCTTCGCGTGGCTGCGCGAACATGGCTATCTCATGCAGCGCAACGGCGTGCGTAACTTCCCGACGCAACGCTCCATGGACTTGGGGCTTTTCAAAGTCAAGGAAACCCCGATCGTGCATTCGGACGGGCACACGACGCTCAGCGTCACGACCAAGGTCACGCCGAAAGGCCAACAGTATTTCATTCAGAAGTTCCTCGGGCACAAGGAGCAGACAAAATGAGTATCGGACACGCCTACGGCAACGGCGAAACACAGGACGCCACCACCGACCTCGACGTACTCATCAAACTGTTTGACACCAACCTGCGGATCCTCAAGGGAATCGACATCGACTCCGACAGGTACATGGCCGGGCGAATCGAGGAACTCGAATCAACCATCCGCACACTCGAATCACTGCGCAACATCGCATCCATGTCAAACCGGATCGACGACGAGCCGGAGAGGCACCCCTGCAAGGCGGGGATGAGCGAACTGTGGACGCCACGCCAGACGGCCGAATACCTCGGACTCAGCGTCACTACCCTCGCCTGCTGGAGGTCACGCGGAACACATCCAGACCTCCGGTGGAAGAAATACGGCCACTACGTCAGATACGAGCCGGACGCCGTACGCCAGTGGTTCGACCGACACCGCCAGACCCGCACCTCGACCAGGCTCGAGGACTGCACACGCACCAAACACATCAGGAGACACTCATGAAACACACCATCATCCGCCACACATGGACACTATGCGGAATCCTCTCGCTCATGCTGTTCGGCATCGACATGGCCGCCCTATACGAGCACGGCGGCAGCATCAGCCCATGGCTCACGATCCCGCTCCTCATCGCAGGGCCGATCCTCCTCTGCGCCGGCACCACCATGCTCGGCAAAGGGGAACGCGACACAGAGGAGACAGTGTGAGGGAGCCGATCATGCTCACCATCGACGGCACCCCAATCGCCAAGGGCCGGCCCAGAGTCTACCGAGGACACGGGGTCACCCCCGAGCGTACCCGCCAGGCCGAACAGGCAATCCGCGACACGTTCAACAGGGAATACCCCGGTTTCCAACCATTCGAGGGACGACTCGCCATGACATGCCGATTCTGGATGCCCCGCACCGGCCGCCCGGATCTGGACAATCTCGTCAAACTCGTCACCGACGCGCTCAACGGCCTCGCCTACAGGGACGACGAGCAAATCGACACAGTCACCGCCTACAGGCACCTCCCAGACCGGAAGGTACGCGGATGCAACGGGCGCATGCGATGGCGACACACAGGCGACCCCCTCACCCACCACGGGGAGGAATACACGCCCCACACCGAAATCCGCATAGAGGAAACCACCACAGAAAGGAACCCACAATGAGCACCACAGCCACAGCCACGACAACGAGACAGGACACGGGCGCCAACGCAATCCAACCAGCCACCGAAGCCCATGCCAAAGCGAAACTCCTCGAAGCACAACTCGCACGCATCGACACCATCAACGGCCAGATGAAAAAACTCAAAGAGGAAAAAGACGCATTGGAGGCAGAACTGCTCGACAGGTATCCAATCGGCCGACAGACGGCAGGCGGGTACACACTCACCATCACGGCAGGACGCCGCAGCCTCGACCCCGGAAAATTCGAGGCCGCCTACCCGGTCTCCGACAATCCGGCATACTACGAGCTCAAACCCAAAAGCATGAGCACCATCGCCAAACACGTCGGCGAGGACGCGCTCGCAAACTGCATCAAAACCACAAAACCGACCGTGAAAGTGTCCGTCAATGAGCAGCAATGAGAAACCATCGGAACCGCGGATCCTACGCGACGCGCTCATGGACACGTTCATGGCCTACGACCTCGATGCCGACGAGGGCCTGTACATGCTGCCCGTCGAGCAATTCGACAAGATCGTCGCCCATCTCGCACAGGCAATCACCACAAAGGAGCCAGCCATGACGCACAGCGGACACACGCCAGGCCGCCCCAGACACCTCGACACGGGCGAACCGCACGAATACTGCGCCGTCTGCGGCACCGGACTCTCCAACCAGGACGTCCACGACGGACGCGACACCTGCCAATGGTGCCGCCTCGACCCACCAAAGGAACAGGACGATGAGCAATCCCAATGACGTACTCGCCGTGCTCAACGCGCAACAGGCAGCGCACACGCCACACATTCCCGACACCATGCCAATGGCAGGCGAATGGATGCCGACAACCCAAGCGCCCAGCGTATGGCCGACGATCCGCGAACACATCGTGGACATGGTCACCCACCAGCCACGCAGCCTACAGCGCGAAATCGGCCCCAGCGAACTCGGCACACAATGCCTGCACTGCCTCGCCCGAAAACTCACCGGCCACACGACAGCGGAGATCCGCGACGTCGCATGGCTGCCATTCATCGGCACCAGCGTCCACGCGCAATTCGAACACATGTTCGGCGCATTGGACGGGTACGAGACCGAGAAAACCGTGCTCGTCGGCAACCTCACCGACGCGCGCCCCATCACCGGCAGCATCGACCTGTGGGACGAAAAAAACGCGGCGACCTGCGATTGGAAAATCGTCGGCAACAGCACCCTGGCCGATGTGCGCCGCCACGGCCCCAGCCAACAATACAAAATCCAGGCGTCGCTCTACGGCATCGGCATGAGCCACACCACACCCGTACAAACATCCTGCATCTACTACCTGCCACGCAACCAGCCCAGCCTGGACGCCGGATGGATCTACGAAACCCCATTCGACCCACGCCCCGGCCAATGGGCACTCGCCAGGGCACGCCTCATCCTCACCCTATACGACAGCATCCGCGTCGAATACGGGGACAGCATCGCAAAACAGTGGGCGGACGCGTTCCCCCGCAACACCGAACACTGCTTCCACTGCCGGGACGAAGCGCAACGCAGAAACCCAGCCGACCTCGCCAGCCTGATCGGCACCAAAACCGTGGACGCGACGGACACGCGGACAATGGCAGACAACCTGCCAGCCATGCCACGCGCACTCCTCAACGTCCCACAGGCCGACTACCGGCCACAACCAACCAATAAACCAACCACTGACACAAAACCGAAAGGACAACAGTCATGACATGGAACAACCAGTACACACCACAATTCCAACAGCCCCAATACGGCCAGCAGCCACAGCAAGGCCACACGCCACAGGAGGAGCCAACCGCGCCGGCACCCAGCTTCGGCCAGCTCCTCAAAAGCGGAGGCGGCAAAGCCGCGTTCAACAAGGACAGCATGCCCGGCACCACCGTGACCGGCACCGTCGTGGACATCAAAACCCGGCAGAAAAAAGAGTACGGAACCGGCAAACCCATGTTCAGCCAGAAAGGCAACCCGAAATACGAGGCGCTCATCACCGTGCAAACCAGCCTGCAGGAGACGCCCGACGATGACGGACGCCGCACCATCTACATCAACATGTGGGGCGTGCAACAGGACGCCATCCGCAAGGCCTGCGAAGCAGCCAAATGCGAAGGCCCCGTCGAGGGTGACACGTTCACCGCGACCTACGTGGGCCTGGGGCAGGCACAGCCGGGCATGAGCGCGCCGAAACTCTACGAGTACCGCATCGACCACAAGCCGCCCGTGTCGTTCACACAGTCCGAAAACGCCCTGCAGCCCACGCCCCGGCAGCAGTCTGCCGGACAGCCGGCACCGCATGTGGACGCCATGCAGGTCAACGGCCTGCGCAACATTGGCAAAACGGACGATGAGATCTCGCAACTGCTCGGCGTCCCGTCGGACGCGGTCACCCGCATCGCCGGGCAGGCACGAGTGCAGGGCAGCGAGATGAACGGCGAACCCGAATTCTAGGTCTTACATGATCACGTAAGACTATGTAAGACTCTGTGTAAGGTCTTACGCACCACACACGAGTCTTACGTAGTCTTACGTTCGGGCACATGCTCTAAACCATTGGAAACATTGGGCTGACAGGCCAAGTCTTACATTCTTACGTTCCATTATCCATTCATATGTTTTATAGATATTTAAGGGATATGTATATAGGGGTCGTAATACGTAAGACTGCCTGTCAGCCCGCAAAGGCAGGAAACGATGAACTTCTACAACTACCACCCCATACCAGTGCAGGGGGTGCCCGCCGCATACGAAGTGATATTCAACCAGCTTGAACTCACCTTCCAACCGGCGAACGACTCCACAGTCGTGAACACGCTCCTTGGCCGCCCGCTCGCACTGGTCACTGCCCGCCACGGCAAGAACGGGCCGGAGGCACCAGTCATCGCCATCGGATACCAGAAAGCCATCTGGGAGCTGCGCGAGGGGCATCTGCGCTGGTGCGAGCCGGAACATCGCCTCTACCGCAGGGACGAGGACGCTGATGACCACCCAGGCGAACGCTACCTGCTCAACAGCTGGCATCCGGTGAAAAGCATCGACGACGAGTACGGCGTCGAATCGAAGAACCAGCAGTCAGCCGCCTACGTGCAGACAATCCTGCGTGAGTCGAAACGAATCGAATGGTTCGCGCAGGTCGAACGTGGCATCCGCATCGGCCAGCGCGTGTGGGTGCGTCGCGACAGGCATGTCGTCCAGCTCGACGGCGAGGACACGGAGGATCTCGCCGTCACGCAGACGCTCAACCCTGCCGGCATGAGCGGTGAGGCCATCCGTGACGCGGAACGCATCTGCCGTTGGCTGACCTTGGACGAGAAATCCTACAGGAATCTCGTGCGCATGTTCGCCACTCCCTGGCTGGAACCATTCAAACAGCTCACCTACGTGCTGTCCGGGCATGGCGGCGACGGCAAAACCCTCGTCATGAGCCAGCTCGTGCTCGGCACACTGGGCGCCGGCAAGGTTTTCCCGGCGTTCAACGCGCAGAATTTCTGCGTCAACGGCTCGTACACCATCAACCGGGAGAGCATGCTGGATGCGATGGACGGCATGGCGTTCGCCTATGACGACGAGGCGGGTGACGTGACGGAGCACATGCTCCCCTCGTTGCGCGCATTGTCCACCGGCACGCAGATGCAGGCGCGTGTCATCGGTGGGAAATATCGGACGATACAGCCTTCAGCGACCATCGTCCTGTGCACGAACCAGGGGTTCGCCGACAGTACGGAGTCCTCCGACCGGCGCAGGTTCGTCAAGGTCGAGTTCCATGCCAACAACGGACGTTCGTACGACGAATACCATAGGATCGAACAGTTCGCCCGTGATCATCCTGCCGCGGTGTTCGCGTTGTCGTGCAAACTGTGGGAGCAGGGTGATGAGCCGGATCTGGTGAACCTGTCGCCTGCCCGTCAGATCAGTGACGAGATGTATTGGCTGATCCATGAGATCTGTGTGAACGATGAGCAGTACGGCCAGCCGGTCGCGTCGCGTACCGCGTACCGTGATGAGTTCCGTCGTGCGGTCAGTGATGATGTCATGCAGTTGATGGGGTTGAAGAACTCCACGAGCTGTGTGCTTCCTGGCGGCCAGCAGCGTGTGGTGCGTGTCGCTGACTGGGATCGGTTCGACAAGTACCGGAACGCGGTCATGGAGGCGGACGCCGAGGGCGTTGTGGAGGTGCCCGCCCCGCCTTCCCCGATCGACGGGCCCATTGTCCTGCCGTCCGAGGTCGGGTTCGACGCGGAGTACGTGCGTGCCGACCAGCGCAAGGTCGCCCGTGACTGGAAGCAATTGTCCCAGTCGCCGAATGTGGATACGAGCCGGCGTCCGACGGATAGTGCCGCGTATGCGGTCGTACCGCATGAAGGGTTCGTGGTCGTGGACATGGACGTGCCGCATGACGGCGGGGACACGGGGTGGACGGTGTGGAACCGGCAGGTCGGCCTGTATGGGACGCCCGCGTTCCCCACCACGTATCTGGTGGGCACGCCGTCCGGTGGCGTGCACGCGTACTACAGGGTGCCGGCGGCAATCGCCGGACAGCTCAAGAACGCCGCACACCCGAAGGGCATGCCGGTCGACCTGCGCGTGGACGGCAAGGGCTACGTGATCGGCGCCGGCTCCCATGTGACCGCCGGCGACTACCGGCTGCTCGACATGCCCGCCGGTGACGTGGTGCCTGAACTGTCGGAGCGCATGTGCCGGTGGCTGATCGATACACCCGGCTATGTGGAGTCGCATACGCCGATGCTCCCCACCGTTTCCGATGACGGTGCGCCGCGCCCGTCCATCGCCAGTCTGATCGCCACCACTCAGGGAGCGGGGGATCCGAGCAGGCCGCCGGTGGATATGAGTCCGATACCGGAGGGTTCACGCAACACCGACCTGCACGCATGGGCATACGGGCGAGCAGCGAACCACCCAGACAATTGGCCGGCCATCAGACTCGACCTGTTCGAACGCGGACGGATCAGCGGCCTGCCCGAATCGGAGTGCGCGACGATCTGGAACAGCATCATGCGTGAGCTGGCAGGCGCACGATGAAGCGTGAACGCAAGCCATCGTGGCTCAGGCTCATGGCACCGGCAGGCAACCAGTACGGCTATCATGCGCGCCGCTGCAATTGTGGCCGGTGGCTGTTCCAGACGCGAGACCAATGCCAATGGGAGGACTGGGACGCCGGCCTGCTCGTCGGAGACGACGTGGTGACGGCGATCCTATGCCATCGCATGCTGTGCCGTGTGACCGTGTCGGACGGGCCGCCGCTCCTCTCCACCGTGTGGGCGGGGATCGGCATCGACGCTGACGGCCGATACCTGGCACGCCACGACTGCATGCTGCCGACCATCGGACACACGCCATACAGGCCATCACGCAAACCAAGAAAAAACAGTGGGACGGGTTTCCTCCCCGCATGCACGCCATGCGGGGACGACCCGTGGGCCGCACACCAACGAAAGGAGAAGACAGGATGAACCCGAACACCGACCTGTGCACCAACTGCGGCACGCCAATGGCAATAGGCCATTACTGCCAGCAATGCGCCTCCGACTATGAGGAGGCGCACCACAACCCCAATGATGATTTCGACTACATGGACGACTGCAAGGAGCAGGAATGACCGACAACGTGAACCACCCATCGCATTACGCCGACAACGGGCCGTTCGAATGCATCGAACTCACCCAACAATACGACTTCTGCCTAGGCAACGCGATAAAATACGTGTGGCGGCACAACGACAAGGGCAGGCCCGTCGAGGATCTGAGCAAGGCGCGCTGGTATGTGCAACGGGAGATCGACCGCATGGGCGAACCGGGCATCCACATGCCGGGCGACGATGGACTGCCCGCCAGACTGTCCGTCATCGACTTCGCCCACATGGCCGGCTTCTGGCACGCACTCGACGTGGGCAACCTCGACATGATGAAACAGGCGATCCAGTCACGGATCGACACACTCACCAAACAGGAGGACGAGGCATGAGACGAACCATAACCTGCCTGCATTGCGGGCAGACACGAACACACAGGGCATTCGGACTATGCTCCATCTGCTACATGCGTGACCTGCGCAAACGCCAAGGCAGCGTCAAACACGAATGCGCGAACTGCCACCGCATGATGCACCTGTGGGCGGCAGGCATATGCCGCACATGCTACCAGCACCGCAAAGACCCCGACTACACACCACCCCAGCTCGACATCAACTTGGACGACTACCGCGACTACATCAACCAATGCCGGAAAGGACACAGCAAATGAGCAGCACATTATTCCAGACCTGCGGCGCATTCAGAGACGTCGACATCATCCGCCGCTCCTACATGATCGAACCGTTCAACACCGGACAGGTGCAGCCGGTCAGCTACGACGTGCTGCTTGGTGACTCATACAAGCGGCTACGGTCAACGAAACCACGCAACATCACGCGACCATCGGAAAGCGAATGGGAATCCTACGAGCACGTGCAGGAGATACGCATACGCGCGCATGAGTTCCTGCTCGCCAGCACGCTGGAAACCGTGCATATCCCCACGCGGGTCGTCGCACGGTTGGAAGGCAAAAGCACGATAGCCAGGCAAGGCCTCATCGTGCATGCCGCCGGGCTCATCGACCCAGGATTCCACGGGCAAATCACGCTCGAACTGCACAACGAAACCAACACCGAACTGGTGCTCCCAGTTGGCACGCGCATCGGACAGCTCACCTTCCAGTGGGTGTCGAAACCCGCACGCCTATACGGAGACAAGGAACTCAACTCGCACTACCAGGGCCAGAGCGGGGCGACCGCACCACGAGGAGGCACCCATGTGGAATCCTGACATGTGGCAGGCCATACAAGACTACCGCAACAATGTGGTGGAGAAGCCAAGCAAGCCGAAACGCCACCACAAACGCGACGACATCGACCACACACGGATCGGCAAACGCTTCGGCAGGCTCACCATCATCAAATACGTGTACTCCAACAAGCAGGGACGCGTCTACGAATGCGCATGCGACTGCGGCGCATACAAGGACGTCCCGTACACCTACCTCAAAAACCACATCACCAGCTCATGCGGATGCCTACGCCGCGAACACGGCGTAAGACAATGCGAATACATGAACCATAGAAGGGACGCACGATGACACCGAACCAGACACCGTATATCCATCATTTCGACATGCACGTGTGTGAGATCTGCGGCAGGCCCAACGCCGGGTCTGAACGTTGCCCGCACGCCATCGACCCGGCGCTCCCATGCCCACGCGACCCGAAACGCAGGCAGGCCCGCCAACGCATGCGCAACATCGGGAGATGACCTTGTCGACTACCGCAAATTCCAGGAAAGGTACACCAATGACCGACACGATCAGCGCATACAGGCGCAGCATGATATTGAAATGGCATGCGGACGGCTACCGTGTGGACGAGATCGCCCGCCTCATCGGTCTCCCGCAACAGGCCGTCATCGACATCATCGACAACGCCGCCCGGCCTGAGGAGCACAGGCCGGACATGGGAGAGGACGTGCCATTATGGTGAACCGATTCGACTGGCAGAAGCAGGCCGCCTGCGCGAACCCGGACTACGATCCGGAATGGTGGTTCGCGCCCAAGGGCTCGCCCGAGGCCACGGCGGCCCAGGCCATCTGCATGTACGACTGTCCCGTATACGAGCAGTGCGAACAATACACGCGCGACGTCGACCTGCGGGCACCGGGCGGGATCACGGGCATCTGGGCGGGGTGCACCTACCGTGAGCATTGGCGTTCCGCCGGGAAGCAGGAATCAAAACATCAACACGACAAGGATTGAACAAGTTTGAAAGGCAGCGAGATGAACGGCGAACACGAATTCTAGGTCTTACATGATCACGTAAGACTATGTAAGACTCTGTGTAAGGTCTTACGCACCACACACGAGTCTTACGTAGTCTTACGTTCGGGCACATGCTCTAAACC
>SKDY01001875.1_pt1 | contig 12037 bp, 10 predicted proteins | sample 4826591 | NCBI WGS metagenome assembly SKDY01 (sample SAMN11008823, study PRJNA524170) | human gut metagenome | biome: Human fecal sample; material: Feces; isolation source: fecal sample from pouch patient p10, p22 | host: Homo sapiens | place: Israel: Tel-Aviv | collected 2016-06-15
GTACTGAATTGCCGATTGGCGCGTATCAGGTGAGCGGTGAGTATGCGATGATTAAGTTCGCCGCGCTGGCGGGTGCTATAGATGAAGAGAAAGTCGTGCTCGAAAGCTTAGGTTCGATTAAGCGTGCAGGTGCGGATCTGATTTTCAGCTACTTTGCGCTGGATTTGGCTGAGAAGAAGATTCTGCGTTAATTTTGTTTCCTCTCAGAAAGGGGGAGTTAACCTGTTGAAAGTACGGTGAACGCCCCCTCACCCTAACCCTCTCCCCAAGGGGGCGAGGGGACCGTCCACTCTCGTATCACCCCGCCCGATAAAACGGTTTATCCCCAAGAATCGTCGCCCGATGCATAATCCGTCGCTGTGGCAGGTAATCGGCATTGGCATAGTGCTGGGTCACGCGGTTATCCCAAATCGCAATATCATTTGGTTGCCAGCGCCAGCGCACCTGAAACTCCGGTTTGGTGATATGGGCAAACAAAAAACTTAACAAGGCTTCGCTCTCTTTCTCGCTCACATCAACAATTCGCGTAGTAAAGCCTTCATTCACAAACAGCGCCTGTTTACCGCTCACCGGATGCGTTCGCACCACCGGATGTAGCAACGGCGGATTTTTCGCGACCGCCTCGCGCCAGCGTTGATGTTCCTCCTCGGTTTTGCGGTATTTGTATTCCGGGAACGATTTACGAAAATCATGCTCCGCACGCAGCCCGCTCAGCAGCTGGCGGAAGGGAACAGAGAGCGCCTCATAGGCCGCAATACCGCTGGTCCAGAGCGTATCACCGCCGGTCGAAGGTAACTCTTTAGCTGCCAGAATCGCCCCTGCGGGTGGCGTTTCAATAAATGTCACATCGGTATGCCAGTTGTCGTTATCTGGCGGATTATCGTTATGGGTATCCAGCACGATGATCTCGTCAACCCCTTCGGCATGAGGGTAAACAGGGTGAATATGCAGTTCGCCAAAACGCTGGGCCAGCGCGCGTTGCTGCTGCGGCGTAATGGCTTGATCGCGCAGAAACACCACCTGATGGCGCAGTACAGCATGGTAAAGTTGTTCAAACTGATTATCGCTTAACGGGCGCGTCAGGTCGGCACCCGAAATTTGTGCGCCAATATACGGCCCCAGCGGGGTAATGCTCAGACGTTCACTCATTGTACTTCTCCATGCCAGGGCGTCAGTCGGCGCTGTAACGCGCGCAAACCCAGTTCTAAAAGAAAGGCGATAATCGCAATCACCGCGATCCCCGCCAGCACCACGTCAGTCGCGAGAAATTCACCCGCTGACTGAACCATAAATCCTAAACCGCGCGTCGCGGCAATCAGCTCCGCCGCCACCAGCGTAGACCAGCCCACACCCAGACCAATACGTAATCCGGTGAGGATTTCCGGCAGCGCGCCGGGCAAAATGACAAACCACAGCACCTGCGCACGGCTGGCACCCAGCGACTGGGCGGCACGAATGCGAACCTGCTGCGCGCTTTTCACCCCCGCCAGCGCCGACATCGCCACCGGTGCAAAAATCGCTAAATAGATCAGTAAGATCTTCGAGGTTTCGCCAATACCAAACCAGATCACCATCAGTGGTAAATAAGCCAGCGGCGGCACCGGACGATAAAGTTCGATTACCGGATCCAGAATGCCGCGCACCGTCGGGCTTAGCCCCATGGCGATCCCGACCGGAATGCCGATCAACACCGCCGCGAGTAGCGCCAGCACAATGCGCGTCAGGCTGGCTGCCAGATGCTGCCACAGCGTGGCGTCCATAAATCCCTGCGGTCCGGCAATGGTGAGCAGTTTTGCCAGTACTTGTTGCGGCGGCGGCAAAAACAGCGGGCTAATCAGTTGCAGCGCCGCCACCGTCCACCATACAGTGAGTAAAACCGCTAACGTGCCAATGCTTAAGGTCACCTGACGCGAGAGCGGCCAGCGCCATTTCAGCCGCCGCGAATGCAGTTTTTCATTAATGAGCACACTCATGAGAACGCCTCCCGTTGCTCAAATACGCGGCTTAAAACATATTCGCGCATGGCGATGAATTGTGGATCGGACTTGATGCTGCGGCTCGACTCTCCCGCAACAAAGCGGCGAGCAAAGTTGAGCGGCAGCCGCTCCAGCACGCGGCCAGGGCCGGGTGAAAGCAGAACCAGTTCAGTCGCCATGAACACCGCTTCTTCTATATCGTGGGTAATCAACAGCACCTGCTTGCCCGTCTCCTGCCAGAGTTTCAGCAGCAGGGTTTGCATCTGGTCGCGGGTGAAGGCATCCAGCGCACCAAACGGTTCGTCGAGTAATAACAGCTGGGGATTTGCCGTCAGCGCGCGAGCAATGCCCACCCGCTGACGTTGACCACCGGAAAGCTGCCAGATGTAGCGTTTTTCTGCGCCTTCCAGCCCCACTTTTTTCAGCATCTGGTGCGCGATTTCCAGTCGCTGCATTTTCTCTATACCTGCCAATTGCAGGCCGAACGCCACGTTGTCCTGTACATTGCGCCACGGTAGTAGCCCTTCATTCTGAAAAACTACGCCACGCTCTGCTCCCGGTCCCTGAATACCCTTACCCGCCAGTTGAATGCTACCGTGCTGATAAGGCACAAAACCGGCAATCAGATTCAGCAGGGTGGTTTTACCGCAGCCGGACGGCCCCAGCACCACCAGTAGCTCGCCGCTTTCCAGCGTCAGGTTGATATCTTCCAGCGCCGGTTTGCCGCCATAATCGGCGTAAAGATGAGAGATTTGCAGCATCTGCGCCTCCTTTTATTGCACGAAGCGCGAGGTAACGTACTGGCTGTAATCATTCGCTACAGCCGGGACTTTGCCCTGCTCTTTCAAAAACTGCGCGGTGTCGATGATCGCTTTGTTCACCGGTCCGGTCAGTTCTGTCGTTTGCTGCTGCGGTGTCAGATAGGTGTTCCCCTTCACCAGTCCCGGAACGTCACCTTCCGGCACGCCGCTCAAACGCGCCAGTTTGCTGATGTTTTCCGGCTGTTTCAGCCACGCGTCTGGGTTAGCAATGTACGGTTGCTGGGCATCAATGGCGCTTTTGGCGAACGCTTTCACCACCTCAGGATGTTTCTCGGCAAAATCTTTGCGCACCACCCAAACGTCCAGCGTTGGCGCGCCCCACTGCCCGACCTGTTCAGAATCGGTCAACACCTTGCCGTCTTTTTCCAGGGCGTTAACCGCCGGTGCCCAGACATAAGCACCATCAATATCTCCCCGCTGCCAGGCAGCGATAATCGCGGGCGGCTGCAGGTTCACAATCTCCACTTGCCCGGGTTTAATGCCCCAGTGTTTCAGCGCCGCCAGCAGGCTGTAGTGGGTGGTGGAGATAAACGGTACGGCGATGCGTTTGCCAATCAGATCTTCCGGTTTGCTGATAGTTTTCTTTACCACCAGCGCTTCGGAGTTACCCAGTTTTGACGCCAGCAAGAAGACTTCAATCGGCACCTGTTGGCTGGCTGCAACCGCTAACGGGCTGGAACCAAGGTTGCCGATTTGCACGTCGCCAGAAGCCAGCGCCCGCACGATGCTGGCTCCGCTGTCAAACTTACGCCAGTCCACGGTTGCTCCGCTTTCTTTAGCAAAGGTGTTGTCGGCCTGAGCCACTTTCGCCGGTTCGGCTGAGGTTTGATACGCCACGGTGACGTTCACCGCCTGCGCCTGAAAAGCGATGAATGCCAGTGCGGCAAGAAGAGTGTTACGCGATGAAATTGCCATGATTGTCTGCTCCCCTGTCTTGTTATGGGAGCAGTATTTCGTTGCGGGTCAGTTTGATAAAGGAATTAAAAGGTCTTGTTAAGAACAAAGCGTTTTTAGAAAAAAATCGGCAATGGTTAGCGAGTTTGCGCATTTTGCGGTTTTGGCGAACGTATCCCGCCGGTTCACAAGCCAGATAAGATGTGCGCGCTCCGGCAAATTATTGCCATTTTGTTACATCCATTCCATATCTGTCGCTGGTTGATTGCCAGCGCCGCGCCGTGATGCATGATAGGAGAATTAGATAATAAGAGAAGAAAAGTATGATTCGGGTAGTGCTGGTGGATGACCATGTGGTGGTGCGCTCTGGCTTCGCACAATTACTCTCTCTGGAAGACGATCTGGAGGTCATTGGTCAGTACAGTAGTGCCGCGCAGGCATGGTCGGCATTAATCCGTGATGACGTCAATGTTGCCGTCATTGATATTGCCATGCCGGACGAAAACGGCCTCAGTTTGCTTAAGCGCCTGCGTGCACAAAAACCGCAATTTCGCGCCATTATTCTTAGCATTTATGACGCGCCAACCTTTGTGCAAAGCGCGCTGGATGCCGGTGCCAGCGGGTATTTAACCAAACGCTGTGGGCCGGAAGAGTTAGTACAGGCGGTGCGCTCGGTCGGGCTGGGCGGGCATTATCTCTGTGCCGATGCGATTCGGGCTTTACGCGGCGGCGGGCAACCCGCCCAGGCGCTGGAAATTCTCACCCCACGAGAACGTGAAGTGTTTGATTTACTGGTCAAAGGAGACAGCGTTAAAGAGATCGCCTTTAAACTCGAACTCAGTCATAAAACGGTACATGTGCATCGCGCCAATGTGCTGGGAAAACTGAACTGCCATAGCACCATTGAACTGGTACATTTTGCGCTCGACCACCATCTGCTGGCGGGGCATTAATGTCGCGCAATCTTCGTCATTGGGTGATTTCGCTGTTTATTGTGCTGGCCTGGGGAACCGGCTGGCTGATGCTGTGGACGCTCAGCTTTTATCTGACCAATAACGGTCAACAGGCGGTGTTGTTTCTCCCGCAGGGAGTTTATCTCGCCCTTGTTATTTTGCTCTCTCGCCGCTACTGGCCTGCGTTGGTGCTCCCCCCTTTGCTGATGATGTTCTGGCTCCATAGTGAACAGCTATTGAACGGTTATCTCATGCTGGCAACGCCGGTTATTAGCCTGTTTCCTGTCCTCCTTGCGCAAAACTTCTGGCACCGTTTTCCACTTTACTGGCAGCGTCTGACGTTGCTGTTAGCCACTGTCACGGCAGCTTCATTGTTGAATACCGCCCTGCTCTCCCCTTTTATGTCAGGCCCAATAATGCTGCCGGGTTTGACCTCATTTACCGGCGGCGTATTACTGACGCCGTTTGTCTATCTTATCTTTGAGTTTCTGCGCCAGCAGCATCGCTACCAGCTCCTGGGACTCGATACGCATAATCCCCCCTTGCGTACCTCTTTAATCATCTGGTGTAGCCTGTTTTTTATTATTGGTATCGGCACTCAGATGGTGCTGTCACCTGAAATTGAACGTCTGCTGTTGATCGTGGTCTTTTTGCCCAATGTGGTGATGGCGTGGAAATTTGGCTGGCAAGGTGGCGTACTCTCCGGGCTTTTGGGCAGCATGATGATCACCATCGCCCGCCAGATTGGCGTGGGCTTTAGTAACCTGGTGGAGCTGGAGATTTTCCTCGCGACCCAGGCCTTGCTGGGAATTGGCCTGGGCATTGCCATCAGTCGCCAGCAACATCTGGCGCTAAACCTGCACCATTACCGACAACGGCTGGAGGCCGAGCTGGCAGCGCGGCGGGCATTGGCGGAAAAGCTGATCCACACCGAGGAGGACACGCGAAAAAACCTGGCGCGAGAGCTGCACGACGAAATCGGTCAGAACATCACCGCCATTCAGATCCAGTCGCAACTGGTGAAGCGGGCGCGTGATCCGGCGCAAATTCAATCCGCAGCCAGCCAAATCAATGAGCTCGCCCGCCGCATTCATCTCTCCACCCGCCAATTGCTGCGCCAGTTGCGGCCTCCCGCGCTTGATGAACTGACATTTCGCGAAGCGTTGCTGCATCTGATTAATGAATTTGCCTTTAGTGAACGCGGCATTCATTGCCAGTTTGCCTATCAACTGAACTCCACACCAGAAAACGAAACGGTGCGCTTTACCTTGTATCGGTTATTGCAGGAGTTGCTCAATAACATCTGTAAACACGCCGAAGCCAGCGAAGTGACGATTATCCTGCGCCAGCAGGGAGAGGTATTGCATCTGGAAGTCAGCGACAACGGTGTGGGGATCGCCAGCGGGAAAATGGCCGGATTTGGCATTCAGGGGATGCGTGAGCGCGTCAGCGCCCTGGGCGGCGACTTAACGCTCGAAAAACAGCACGGCACGCGGGTAATTGTTAACTTGCCCACATTTTTGCAACAAATCGCCGGATAACCAGGAAAAAGTCTTAGGTATCCCGGATTTTCTCTCATCCCCTTTCACTTTCATTTTCATATAGTCAGCAACATGGAGACAACCATGCACGCGCGTTCAGCGAGAGAAATTAATCAATGCTACCGGACATTACGTCCGCGATTGCTGATGTGCATGATTATTGGCTACGCCGCATTTTATCTGACGCGAAAAAGCGTGAATTACGTCCTTCCGGCGCTACAAACCGACCTCGGACTGGATAAAGGCGACATTGGCCTGCTGGGTTCGCTGTTTTATCTCAGCTACGGATTGTCGAAATTTACCGCCGGACTGTGGCATGACAGCCACGGACAACGCGGTTTTATGGGCGTCGGCTTGTTCGCCACCGGGTTATTGAACGTGGTGTTTGCCTTTGGCGAATCACTTACGCTTCTGCTTGTGGTCTGGACACTGAACGGTTTTTTTCAGGGCTGGGGATGGCCGCCGTGTGCCCGCTTGCTGACCCACTGGTACTCACGCAATGAGCGCGGTTTCTGGTGGGGCTGCTGGAATATGTCGATCAACATTGGCGGAGCGATTATTCCGCTGATTAGCGCCTTTGCCGCCCACTGGTGGGGCTGGCAGGCCGCGATGCTGACACCGGGGATAATCAGCATGGCATTAGGGATCTGGTTAACGCTACAACTCAAAGGCACGCCCCAGGAAGAGGGATTACCGACAGTTGGTCACTGGCGTCACGATCCGCTGGAGTTACGTCAGGAACAACAAAGTCCGCCGATGGGGCTGTGGCAAATGTTGCGCACCACCATGCTGCAAAATCCGCTGATCTGGCTACTGGGCGTCTCTTATGTACTGGTTTATGTGATCCGGATTGCGCTTAACGACTGGGGCAATATCTGGCTGACGGAAAGCCACGGTGTCAACCTGCTCAGCGCCAACGCCACGGTAATGCTGTTTGAAGTGGGCGGCTTACTCGGCGCGTTATTTGCCGGATGGGGATCGGATTTGCTGTTTAGCGGGCAACGAGCGCCAATGATTTTGCTGTTCACGTTGGGGTTGATGGTGTCAGTCGCCGCACTGTGGCTGGCACCGGTTCATCACTACGCTCTGCTGGCAGTGTGCTTTTTTACCGTGGGCTTTTTCGTCTTTGGCCCACAAATGCTGATTGGACTTGCGGCGGTGGAGTGTGGGCACAAAGCTGCGGCGGGTTCAATCACCGGATTTCTCGGCCTGTTCGCTTACCTTGGCGCGGCGCTGGCAGGCTGGCCGCTGTCGCTGGTCATCGAACGCTACGGCTGGCCGGGAATGTTCAGTTTACTCTCGGTCGCCGCAGTACTTATGGGTTTACTGCTGATGCCGTTACTGATGGCGGGCATCACCACCACTCACGCTCGAAGGATAAAACAATGAAAATGACCTTTACCTCTACTCTGATTGCTTCTGCCGTTGCGCTGGCGACTTTAACGGGTGCCGCGCAGGCAAAAGGCCGGCTGGTGGTCTATTGCAGCGCCACCAATGAAATGTGTGAGGCCGAAACCAAAGCGTTTGGCGAGAAATATGATGTAAAAACCTCGTTTATCCGCAACGGTTCCGGAAGCACCCTGGCAAAAGTCGATGCTGAAAAGAAAAACCCCCAGGCTGACGTCTGGTACGGCGGCACTTTAGACCCGCAATCGCAGGCTGGCGAGATGGGCCTGCTACAGGCGTATAAATCCCCTAACCTTGAGCAGATCATGGAGAAATTCCGCGATCCGGCAAAAGTGAAAGGGAATCTGTCCTCTGCCGTTTATGTGGGGATCCTCGGTTTTGGCGTAAACACCGATCGTCTGAAAGAGAAAAACCTGCCGGTGCCGAAGTGCTGGAAAGATCTCACCAAACCGGAATATAAAGGCGAAATTCAAATTGCCGATCCGCAAAGTTCCGGTACTGCCTACACCGCCCTGGCTACTTTTGCGCAGCTGTGGGGGGAAGATCAGGCCTTTGATTATCTAAAACAACTGAACGCCAACGTCTCTCAGTACACCAAATCAGGCATAGCCCCGGCACGTAACGCCGCCCGTGGCGAAACGGCGATTGGTATTGGCTTCCTGCATGACTACTCGCTGGAAAAAGAACAGGGCGCGCCGCTGGAGTTGATTTCCCCGTGTGAAGGTACGGGCTACGAAATTGGCGGCGTCAGCATTCTGAAAGGCGCGCGCAACCTCGACAACGCCAAACTGTTTGTGGACTGGGTATTATCAAAAGAAGCTCAGGAACTGGCGTGGAAGAAAGGGAAGTCTTATCAGATCCTGACCAATACCACCGCCGAAACGTCGCCAAATTCGCTGAAGCTCGACGACCTGAAATTAATCAACTACGACATGGATAAATATGGTTCCACGGATGTTCGTAAGGCATTGATTAATAAATGGGTCAGCGAAGTGAAGATGGGTAAATAAACCCGCATTAGGCGTATTTACCGGGTGCAGCACAAACGCCTGCCCCGGCCAACCATACCGGAACTGCTATGTCACAGACACTTGCACTCCATCCCGTGAAAAAGCGGGATGCGATTTTCCTTTGGGTTTTGCTGGGCTGGCTGGCATTTATACTGTTGCCGAGCTGGAGCCTCGATTATGGCCTGCTGGAGTCCACGAGTGATGAGATCCTCGAGGCTTATGGCTGGTCGCATTTTAATATCAGCTGGCTGTGGTATTTGTTACCGAGTCTGTTGCTGGTTCGCCCGTTTCGTGAGGCCACGCGCGAACAGCGTAGTCGTCATTATTTTGATGCCAGCTGGGCATTGCTCTGTATGGCGTTTATCGTCATCAGCGCCACCGTGGCTGGACGCGGTTTAGGCTACGCCGCCATCGTGCTGTTTGTTGAACTAGGCGCGATTATGACGCTGGCCTTAACCCGCCTCGAATGGCTGGGCGGCGACCGCTTCGTGATCGGCTCACTGATTGCGATTGTGGCGCTGATTGGCATTTTTATCGTCTGGCCGAGCATCGCCATTTTTATCCCGATGTTCACCAACGACGCGGGAGAGTTCGCCCCGCTGGCGTTTATGACCGTGCTCTCGCAGGCACATATTGTTCAGGTGATCGTCAACTCTATCGTCTTGTCGATAGCGGTGGGGATAGGCTGTACTTTCTTCGGCCTGGTGCTGGCGATTTATACCACGCGCATCGCTAAACGCAGCGCCATTATTGGTCGCATCTTTTCCATTTTGCCCATCGTTACGCCACCGTTTGTGGTCGGCTTAGGCGTGACGCTCATGATGGGGCGCTCCGGCTATGTTACGGAATTTATGGTGGAGTGGTTTGGGCTGACCAACACCAACTGGCTGTACGGTTTTACCGGGATCTGGCTGGCACAGGTTCTGGCATTCACGCCAATGGCATTTATGATCCTCGACGGGGCCATTAAAACCATTCATCCCTCGCTGGAAGAGGCCTCCTACACCCTGCGCGCCAGCCGCTGGCAAACCTTTAACGGCGTGTTTGTGCCGTTGTTGAAGCCCGCACTCGCCAATGCCTTTTTAATCGTTGTGGTACAGTCACTGGCTGATTTCAGTAACCCGCTGGTACTTGGCGGTAACTTCGACGTACTGGCGACGCAAATTTACTTCTATATTACCGGCTCGCAGCTGGATTATCAGGCCGCCAGCACCCTTGGCGCTTTCCTGCTGCTGTTCTCGCTGCTGGTGTTCTGCATCCAGTATATGTGGATTGGTAAACGCTCTTACGTCACGGTTTCCGGCAAATCCTACCGTGGCGACGTCCAGCCGCTACCGGTCACCCTGGTGTGGAGCGTGGTCGCCATACTTGCGATATGGATTGCCTTTAACGCCCTGCTCTACGGCAGCATTTTCTACGGCAGCTTCACGGTGAACTGGGGCGTGGACTACACCCTGACGCTGGATAACTTTATCAAGCTATTTGGTCAGGGAATGAGCGACGGCGCGTGGCCTTCACTGCTGGATACCCTGCTCTACGCCGGGATTGCCGCTCCCATTACCGCTATCTTTGGCCTGCTCATCGCCTGGGTGGTGGTGCGTCAACAATTCAAAGGCAAAAAGACCATCGAGTTCACCACCATGCTGTGCTTTGCCGTACCGGGTACGGTGGCGGGCGTTTCGTATATTCTTGCCTTTAACAGCGCTCCGGTTTATCTCACCGGAACGGCGGCAATTGTGATTATCTCGATGGTGATGCGTAACGTTCCGGTGGGTATTCGCGCCGGGATTGCGGGTCTGGGGCAGATCGACAAATCGCTGGATGAAGCCTCACTCAGCCTGCGCGCGGGTTCCTTGCGAACCATAACCCACATTTTACTGCCGCTGCTGCGTCCGGCCATTCTCTCGGCCCTGATCTACAGCTTTGTGCGGGCCATCACGACGGTCAGCGCCATCGTCTTTCTCGTCACGCCGGACACCCGCGTGGCAACCGCCTACATTCTTAACCGCGTTGAAGACGGCGAATATGGCGTAGCCATCGCCTATGGTTCGATTCTGATCGTGGTGATGCTGGCGATTATTTTCCTCTTTGACTGGCTGATCGGAGAAGCTCGTATCTCCCGTTCTAAAGCCAAAAACCAGGCGTAATGGAGCGCAATATGAGTCAGAAAAATTTTGTTGAACTGCGCAACGTCACTAAACGATTCGGCAGTAATACGGTTATCGACAATATCAATCTCACCATTCCACAAGGGCAAATGGTGACGCTGCTCGGTCCTTCCGGCTGTGGCAAAACCACCATTTTGCGTCTGGTTGCCGGGCTGGAAAAACCGAGCGAAGGGCAAATTTTTATTGATGGCGAAGATGTCACGCATCGTTCCATTCAACAGCGCGATATCTGCATGGTGTTTCAGTCATACGCTCTGTTCCCGCATATGTCGCTGGGTGAAAACGTTGGCTACGGGCTGAAGATGCTTGGCGTCTCGCGTAGCGAAGTGAAACAGCGGGTGAAGGAGGCGCTGGCAATGGTGGATCTGGAAGGCTTCGAGGACCGCTATGTCGATCAGATTTCCGGTGGTCAGCAACAGCGTGTGGCACTGGCCCGCGCGTTGATCCTCAAGCCAAAGGTGCTGCTGTTTGATGAGCCGTTAAGTAACCTCGATGCCAACCTGCGCCGCAGTATGCGCGATAAGATCCGCGAGCTGCAAAAGCAGTTTAATATCACGTCGCTCTACGTCACTCACGATCAAAGTGAAGCTTTCGCGGTGTCCGACACTGTGCTGGTGATGAATAAAGGTCACATCATGCAGATTGGCTCACCGCAGGATCTCTATCGTCAGCCAGCCTCCCGATTTATGGCAAGTTTTATGGGCGACGCCAACCTGTTCCCGGCGAACTTTAGCGAAGAGTATGTCGATATCTACGGTTATCGCCTGCCGCGCGCGGCGCATTTCCCGGCGCAAGGTAGCGGCACCGTCGGCGTTCGCCCGGAAGCCATCACCTTAAGCAATCACGGCGAAGAGAGTCAGCGTTGTGTTATTCGCCATGTCGCCTACATGGGGCCGCAGTACGAAGTGACCGTAGAGTGGCATGGACAGGAGATTTTATTACAAGTAAACGCCACCCGTTTACAGCCCGATATTGGTGAGCACTATTACCTCGAAATCCATCCTTACGGGATGTTTGTTTTAGCGGATACGGCATAAAAATAGCACATAAACGGTCCCCATCTGTCTTGAGGGACCGTTCACCTGGTTAGGCTTCGGACAACAATTATTCTCCAGTGTTATATACTATAGGGGGGTATGTATTGACATATAGCATACCCCCCTATAGTATATTGCGTGCAGATGATGAGGTGCGAAATGCCCAGTACTCCGGAAGAGAAGAAAAAGGTCCTTACTCGAGTTCGTCGTATTCGGGGGCAGATTGATGC
>SKDY01001879.1_pt1 | contig 12008 bp, 9 predicted proteins | sample 4826591 | NCBI WGS metagenome assembly SKDY01 (sample SAMN11008823, study PRJNA524170) | human gut metagenome | biome: Human fecal sample; material: Feces; isolation source: fecal sample from pouch patient p10, p22 | host: Homo sapiens | place: Israel: Tel-Aviv | collected 2016-06-15
CTGATATAAACAAAGGATATGCATAAAGAACAGGATATCTTTTGCCTTCCGTTCTATATGGTGCCTTTTTTGTAATTGAAGATCTATTCGCCGCATTCTCGTGACTTCAGTCGTGAGTTAGGCGAATGTGAAAAGGCGTGCTGTTTAGGGGTGTTCCCCGGGAACACCCTGTTGCATTCTTTCAAACGTGTGCAAAAGCGGCGGCGGTACGGTACGAAGGAAATCTCCTGTTGAACGAGAATCATCCTCTTCATAACCAGATATTGCACATCAGCGACACTTTTAAAGAACCGGAAAAAGTGAACATTGAAAATAAAAAAGTGAATATTGAAGAGGATTTTACAGCAAAGACCGCTTCGCATGTTCGCAAATTACAAGAGGATTTAGGAAAAGAGATTGTATTCGGCAGATCGGATGTGCAGAGAGTGCTCGATCTGAAGCCGACAAGATGCACTGCCTTGCTGCGTGAAATGGCAGAGCACGGGATCATTGAGCCTGTGACCGGATACGGAAAAGGCAAGTATCGCTTCCGGCAGCAATAGAGTTGAGTGGATGGGGAATCGCGGGTATTTTGACTTATTCCCTCAGAGCGAAGTCTTGAGGCGATTGAAGAAAGCCTTATGTTTTCCTGCCGAGGATGCTGCAGCATTCGCAGAATGGAAGCAGGAAAATACGGAATGGATCAATTACGTAATGGGAAAATAAATAAGCTGAGATTCGAAAAGAACCTTTCTTTGTATGGGAGGGGTTCTTTTTTTGTTCTGGGCTTTAGCCTGTTGAGGATATCGGAGTTTTTCGTGATCCGAAAAATGGAGATGTCCGAAACAAAACTCGATATTCGAGACATATTAAAACAGTTATGTTCTTACAAAGGAGTGAAATCATTGAAGGGCATATCATGCCCGATCATATACACATACTCGTAAGTATCCCACCGAAAATGAGTGTATCGAGTTTTATGGGATATTTAAAAGGAAAATCCGCATTGATGATATTTGACCGACATGCGAATTTAAAATATAAATTCGGAAATCGTCACTTCTGGTCAGAAGGTTATTATGTCAGTACAGTAGGATTAAATGAAGCGACGATAAAGAAATACATTCAGGATCAGGAAAAATATGATATCATGCAGGATAAATTAAGCGTGAAGGAATATGAAGACCCTTTTAAGGGTACAGAGTCGAAGTAATACGAACGCCCCTTCAGGGGCATAAGCAACGCGTCAAAAGCGATAGTGACTTGAAACGAAGAGAAAGTCTGGTGCGCCTTGAGACGCTGCCCAGTGTCAAGGGGAAAATAGTTCACAAAAATTTCACAACTTCCCACCTTGTAATTTCCCTCAAAAACAATTATAATATTAACGATCAACTAGTTAACCATTAGGTAGTTAATTGGCAGATGAGAAAGAAGGAGGCGCAGGTGTGTTTTGTAATAATGACCAGGACAAAAGCAGGGAACAGACCAGGGAGCAGAGAATCCTGGACTGGTATTTCCGTTTAAATCGTCTGCATCGGAAGGTTGTAGAGCAGGAGTTAAGCACGACCGGGGTTTACCGCAGCCAGCACCGGATTCTCATGTGCCTGGCGAAGAATCCGCATATTTCCCAGACGGAACTGGCGGAGCGGCAGGAGGTTTCCACCTCAGCAATCGCGGTTTCGTTAAAGAAGCTGCAGCAGGGCGGATATATCCAGAAGGAACTGGACCAGAGGGACAACCGCTTCAACCAGATCTGCATTACGGAAAAGGGGCAGAAAGTGGTGGAAGAGAGCCGGAATATCTTCCAGAGGATTGAAGAAGAGATGTTTCGGGGCTTTTCGGACGAGGAATTGAAGGTCTTCGGCGACACTCTGGAGCAGATCTGCGGCAATCTGGAACGGATTTCCAAAGGTGAGAAACAGGAATCGAAAAAGTAGAAAATGGTGTAACTGTCCAGTTACAAAACGATTCAAACATGACAGAAAGTGAGGACGAATCAGTGAAACGATATGCAGCGTACATTAAGCCGTATTTATCGGCGTTTTTACTTGCACCGCTTCTGATGCTGACAGAGGTGTTCGGTGAGATCTTATTGCCGAAATTCATGTCTATGATCATCAATAACGGTGTGGCAGACCGGGATACCGGTTATATTATCCGCATGGGCATCATTATGGTGCTGGCCGCCATTGTGATGGCAGCAGGGGGAATCGGAGGAGCTTATTTCTCTGCAAAGGCTTCTATCTGCTTTACCAGCGACCTGCGTGACGCGTTATTTGCGAAAGTGCAGAATTTTTCCTTTAAAAATATTGATCAGTACAGTACAGGATCTTTAGTGACCCGTCTGACAAATGATGTCCAGCAGGTACAGAACGTGACCATGATGGGACTGCGGTTATTGTTTCGTGCTCCGGGTATGTTGATCGGTGCGCTGATCATGGCACTTCTGATGAATGCCAAGCTAGCATTGGTCATTTTGATCGTCATTCCATTTTTGTCCATCGCCATTGTGACCATTATGGTAAAGGCATTTCCACGTTTTACTCTGATGCAGAAGAAGATTGATAAATTAAATTCTGGTATTCAGGAAGCGTTGACCAATGTAAGGGTGATCAAGTCCTTTGTCCGGGAAGATTATGAGGAAGAGAAATTCCAGACCATGAACCAGGACTTAAAGGACAGTAGTTTAAATGCCATGAAGATCGTCATTGCGACCATGCCGATCATGATGTTTGCCATGAACGTGACGACTCTGGCGGTTGTCTGGTATGGCGGCAATATCATCATTGCAGGAAACATGCAGGTAGGTGATCTGACTGCGTTTACTACCTATATCGTACAGATTCTGATGTCCCTGATGATGCTATCCATGGTGCTTCTCCAGAGTTCCCGTGCTATTGCCTCCGTAAAACGTATCAGTGAGGTGCTGGACACAGAGATCGACTTAACAGATGAGAACGCTTCCAGAAAAGATCTGAAAGTGACGGAAGGAAAAGTGGAATTTAAGGATGTTGCCTTTAGCTACAGCAATGAGGGCGGCGAGAAGATCCTGGAACACATTAATTTCACTGCGGAACCTGGAAAGGTTCTGGGTATCATTGGAACCACTGGAAGCGGCAAGACCTCTCTGGTGCAGCTGATTCCAAGACTTTACGATGTAACTGAGGGACAGGTGCTGGTAGACGGCGTGGATGTAAGAGAATATTCCTTAAAGAATCTGCGTGACGGTGTCGGTATGGTACTTCAGAAAAATGTCTTATTTTCCGGGACCATCGACGAGAACCTGCGCTGGGGCAATGAAGAGGCCAGTGAGGAGGAAGTAAGAAGTGCAGCCGGGGCAGCTCAGGCAGATGGGTTTGTTACATCTTTCACAAAGGGGTATGATTCTGACCTGGGACAGGGTGGCTCCAACGTATCAGGCGGTCAGAAACAGAGACTCTGTATTGCCAGGGCATTATTAAAGAAGCCGAAGATCCTGATCCTGGATGACAGCACCAGTGCAGTCGATACTGCAACAGAAGCAAAGATCCGGGAAAGCTTCAGCACCACCTTAAAGGATACCACCAAGATCATCATTGCCCAGCGGATCGGTTCTGTGGAAAGCGCAGACAAGATCATCGTTCTGGACGATGGAAAAATCATCGGCATGGGAACCCATGAAGAACTGATGAAGAACTGTGAGGCTTACCAGGAGATCTATTACTCACAGAGAGACCGTGAGAAGGAGGTAAGCGCATCATGAGCATGACAGCAAATGAAAAAAGACGGATGGAAAGCTTAAAGCACCGTTACGGCAGAGAAGTGGCAGCTCCAAAACGCGGTATGGGGCATGGACCGGGAGGTCCTGGAGGCGGCCGTATGGCAAAAGGAACGCCAAAGAACAGTAAAGCAACCATAAAACGTCTGATGGGTTACTTAAATGAAGATAAATCTAAGATGATGCTGGCGTTTTTCTGTGTGATCGTCAATACCATAGCCAGTCTGGTGGGTTCCTATATGCTCCGCCCGATCATCAACACTTACATTGCCCCGACTGACGGAAGCCGCGGCGATGTGGCGGGACTGGCAAAAGCTCTGGTAGTGTTGGCTCTGGTCTATGCAGTTGGCGTGGTAGCAAACTATGCTCAGGCAAAGGTTATGTTGACTGTAGCCCAGAATGCCCTGCAGAAGATCCGTGACGATCTGTTTACGAAGATGCAGAATCTTCCGGTCCGTTTTTACGATACCAACAATAACGGTGATTTAATGAGCCGTTTCACCAACGATGTGGATACCATCGGCCAGATGCTTTCCAATACATTAGTACAGTTGTTTTCCGGTGCCTTAAGCATTGTTGGAACCCTGTTTTTGATGATCTACACCAATCTGTATCTGACCGTAGTGACGATCATTATGATCCCGTTGATGATGAAGGCGGGCGGTATGGTTGCCAGACGCAGCCAGAAATATTTCTCTGCCCAGCAGACTTCTCTTGGCGCGGTGAATGGCTATATTGAAGAAATGATCAGTGGACAGAAGGTCATCAAGGTATTCTGTCATGAGAATGTGGCAAAGGAAGAATTTGCCTTGTTAAATAAAGACTTAAGAGATAACCAGATCAAAGCCCAGTTCTTTGGAGGTATCATGGGTCCGGTGATGGGAAATTTAAGCCAGGTGAATTATTCCCTGACAGCCTGCATCGGCGGTCTGTTATGTATCTTTAAAAATTTTGATGTCGGTGGTCTGACCGTGTTTTTAAATTTCTCCAGACAGTTCAGCCGTCCGATCAATGAGATCTCCATGCAGGTCAGCAATGTATTCTCAGCACTGGCTGGTGCAGAACGTGTGTTTGCTATCATGGATGAGCAGCCGGAACAGGCAGATGATGCAGATGCCGTGACTCTCCAGCCGATGACCGGCCATGTAGAATTAAAGGATGTCACCTTTGGTTACACGCCGGACAAGGTGATCTTAAAGAATATCAGTTTATATGCAAAGCCTGGACAGAAGATTGCTTTTGTTGGTTCTACCGGTGCAGGAAAGACCACGATCACCAACCTTCTGAATCGTTTCTATGATATCCAGTCTGGTTCGATCACGATTGATGGAGTGGATATCCGGCATCTCAAGCGGGATGAGTTAAGAAGAAATATCGCGATGGTGCTGCAGGATACGCATCTGTTTACAGGAACCGTCCGGGAAAATATCCGTTACGGAAGACTGGATGCGACAGATGAAGAGGTGATCCAGGCTGCAAAGACGGCTTCTGCCCATTCCTTTATCATGCGTCTGCCTCATGGCTATGACACGATGCTTGAGGGCGACGGCGCAAATTTAAGCCAGGGCCAGAGACAGCTCTTAAACATTGCCCGCGCAGCGATTTCCAAAGCGCCGATCCTGATCTTAGATGAGGCGACCAGTTCTGTTGATACGAGAACCGAGAAGCACATCGAAAAGGGCATGGACCGTCTGATGGCAGACCGCACGACTTTCGTGATCGCCCATCGGCTTTCTACTGTCCGCAATGCCAATGCGATCATGGTTCTGGAACAGGGGCAGATCATCGAACGAGGTGATCATGAGGATCTGCTTGCCATGAGGGGACGGTATTATGAGCTGTATACGGGACTGAAGGAATTAGATTAGGGATTAAAAACAGTTAGTAACAAAAAGCATATTTTTGTAGATAAAAAGCACTTTCTTCGGAAAGTGCTTTTTTCTATAATAGGATTAATGGGAAAGGTGTTGCTTCCGATACTGGAGCGGAGTGATACGTTCCTTTTCCCGAAAGATCTTTAAGAAGTTATTCACATTGATATAGCCTACGGATTCTCCGATCTGTGCGATGCTGAGGTCCGTGGTGAGCAGAAGCTTTTTGGCCTCTGTGATCCGGAACAGGAGCAGGTATTCCTTGAAGGTAATCCCAACGATCTCCTTAAAGGCCAGAGACAGCGTGTGACGGTTGAGGAAACACTGGTCAGCAATCTCCTGAAGAGTCAGCTTCCGGTTGAAATGCCTGCTGACATAGATCTGGGCATTCAAAACTGCAGCAGACAGAGAGCTGGAGTCTTCCATGGGGAAGGCATTTGGATAGAGCCGGTACAGGCTGATCAGGACCGAAAGGAGCAGAGCAATACTCTGGAGAGTATAAAAATCAGATTGTTTTTCATACTCATCAGCGCTCTTTTGAAAAAATGGAAGAAAATACGCTAACTGCTCCTCGTTTAACTGGACCACATGAGAAAAATATTCCGGCCGCTGCATAAAGATAGAAGCCAGACGAGGCTCATTTAAATGGGAGAGGAGCAGATCACTGGAGACAGAGAGAACGTAGCGGCAGTAAGGCTCCTTTACGATGCAGAACTGGTGCTGTTCCAGGCGGCTGATAAAAAGCAGACTTCCGCGTTGGAGCGGATACGTTCTATCATGGATCTGAACCTGTGCAGAACCATCTGTGACCAGGATCATCTCATATTCAAAATGAGCGGACGGATTTAAGATGTGGCTGGCGATGGTGTCAGAGTAAAAACAACTGATCTCAGGAATGTGAGTGCAATCCATACAGGTACCTGCTTTCTAAAGGATAAAAATCAAAAAGTTGATTTTTGCTTGTGATTGTGAAGGAATTGAATCATTACGATCTTAGTATAAAGCAAGAAGAAGAAAAATTCAAAGATTAAATGGAGGAATGTGAAGATGCAGCATGAACGTTTTCATTACCGGACACTGGATGAATTAAAAGAAAAGGCAAAGGAGCTTGGGATCCAGCTTCCTCTGGTAAAGGACACAAAGATCCTGATGACACCGTATACCTTTGGTCGTGTGACGCTTCCGAACCGGGTCGGCATTGCGCCGATGGAGGGGGCAGATGGACTTCCGGACGGTTCCCCTTCGGAGCTTACGGTCAAGCGTTATGTGAGAGAAGCAGAGGGTGGAAGCGGCATGATCTGGTTTGAGGCGATTTCCATCGTGCCGGAGGGAAGATCAAGTCTCCATCAGCTGATGCTGACCAGGGATAATCTGGACGCATATAAGAAAATGACGGAAGCAGTGAAGGAGGCGGGACGAAAAGCCAATGGCTTTGCTCCGTATCTGGTGATGCAGGCCAATCACAGCGGCCGCTATTCCAATCCACAGGGGAAACCGGCTCCGATGATCGCATACCGTCATCCGGAATATGAAAAATTAAGAAAGGCAGATGACAGCTGCATCGTGTCGGATGATTATCTGAAATCTCTGGAGGAAAAATTCGGGGAAGCAGCAGGGCTCGCGAGAGAGGCCGGTTTTGATGCAGTAGATATCAAATCCTGCCATGGTTATTTGCTGGCGGAGTTATCCTCTGCCTATATCCGCCCTGGCATGTATGGTGGAAGCTTTGAAAACAGAACCAGACTGCTGCGCAACGGGATCCAGGCGGCAAAGGCTTATGAGACAGATCAGTTTCTGGTGACTGCCCGGATCGGCATTTACGATGGCTTTGCATATCCGTATGGCTTTGGTGTCAAGGAAGGAGAGGGGATCATTCCAAACTTAGAAGAACCGATCCGGCTGATCCGTGAGCTTCACGAGGACTACCAGATGCCGATGGTGAATCTGACCATGGGCAATCCTTACGTGAGCATCCATGTGACCCGTCCATATGATATGGGCAAATATATCCCGGATGAGCATCCACTTTATGGGATCGCCAGAATGATCCATGGGATCGGAGAAGTGAAAAAAGCAGTGCCGCAGATGGCAATCTCTGCATCTGCTCCTACCTATCTAAGACAGTATTCCGATCTGTATGCGGCAGGAGCAATCGAAGAGGGACTTTGTGACCAGATGCTGTTTGGGCGTTTATCCTTTGCGGATCCGGATTTCCCAAATCAGATCCGGGATACCGGACGGATCGATCCAAAAAAGGTGTGTGTGACATGCGGAAAGTGCGGGGATCTGATCCGTGCAGGGAAACCGACCGGATGTGTGGTGAGAAATCCAGAAAATTATCTGAAATATTATCGGGAATATCAGGAGGAGAATCGATGAAACAGACAGCAATCGTCACAGGAGGAAGCCGCGGGATCGGGCTTGCGATCGCAAAACAGCTGGGGCTTGACGGGTATCAGGTGGTGGTATTTGCCACGAAGCCCTTAGAGGACTGCATGGAGCATCTAAAAGAGTTAGAGGAAGCAGGGATCACCTGGCATTATGTTTCTGGAACGATCGATAACCGGGAGGACCGGAAACGGCTGGTGGAGAAGACCCTTGAGACATTTGGCAGGATCGATGTGCTGGTCAACAACGCTGGTGTGGCACCACTTGTAAGGGCAGATCTTCTTGAGATGACGGAAGAAAGCTATGACCGTGTGATGGGGATCAATGCCAAGGGAACCATGTTTTTGACACAGCTGGTGGCCAATCAGATGTTAAAACAGGAGGTGATCGGAAGAAAGCGTGGAACCATTGTGAATGTAGGCTCCTGCTCTGCTGAGGTTTCTTCCATCAGCCGCGGTGAGTATTGCATTTCCAAGAGTGCCATCGCCATGATCACGAAGCTATTTGCCGACCGTCTGGCAGGAGAAGGAATCCTGGTCCATGAGGTACGCCCAGGCGTCATCATGACGGACATGACCAGCACAGTGAAGGAAAAATATGACCAACTTATCGCAGAAGGAACCTTTCCGATCCCAAGATGGGGGACACCAGAGGATGTCGCTGGTGCTGTAAGTGCTCTTTGCTCCGATCAATTCTTGTATACAACGGGCAATTATATCGATATTGATGGTGGTTTTCATATAAAAAGACTGTAGGAGAGCATGAGAATGGATGTAAGAGAGATTCACACCGTAGTGGTTGGTTCAGGTGCGGCAGGGCTGAATGCCGCGGACAGGCTTTTTCAGTATGGAGTCCGGGATCTGGCGCTCGTGACAGAGAATATGAATTGGGGAACCTCGCGTAATACAGGCTCCGATAAACAGACGTACTATAAGCTGTCTCTGGCCGGGGATGCACCTGACAGTGTGCGGAAGCTGGCGCAGGTGTTGTATGATGGTGGCTGCGTGGACGGCGAACATGCCTTGTGTGAGGCGGCGTTGTCTTGTCAGGGATTTTTTAAGCTGGTAGAGCTTGGGGTGCCATTTCCGCACAATGTCTACGGGGAATATGTAGGATATAAGACGGATCACGATCCGAATGACCGGGGGACCAGTGTGGGACCGTATACATCGCGGTATATGACAGAGAAGCTGGAGCAGGCAGTCCGTGAAAAGAAGATCGAGATCCTGGATCATCATCAGGTGATCCGCATCTTAAGTAATGGAGAAAAATTGTTTGGGATCCTGTGCATGAACACAGAAAATGGAGCACATCTGCTGATCCGCTGCACGAATCTGGTCTATGCCACAGGCGGGCCGGCCGGGATTTATGGACAGAGTGTGTATCCGGTCAGCCAGCATGGTGCGAGCGGTCTGGCATTTGAGGCTGGTGTGAAAGGGAAAAACCTGACGGAGTGGCAGTATGGACTGGCCTCCTTACATCCAAGATGGAATGTCAGTGGAAGCTATATGCAGGTGCTTCCATGGTTTGTCTCTACTGATCAGAGTGGAGATGATCCGCAGGAGTTTTTATTAGACTATTACCCGGACACCAAAGCGGCGATGAATATGATCTTTTTAAAGGGATATCAGTGGCCATTTGATGCCAGAAAGGTCGCAGACGGTTCATCCATGATCGATCTGTTGGTTTACCGGGAGATCTTCGTAAAAGGAAGACGCGTATGGCTGGATTACCGGGATAATTGCGGCGGAAAAGAAGTGGATTTCCATGGACTTTCTGAGGAGTGCCGCACGTATCTTGAACGGGCAGGGGCCTGTCAGGAAACACCGATCGAGCGCTTATGGCAGTTAAATCCGCTGGCAGTTGATTTTTATAAGGAGCATGGCGTGGATCTTGCACACGAGATGCTGGAGGTGGCGGTCTGTGCGCAGCATAACAATGGCGGACTGGCTGTGGATGGCTGGTGGCAGACGAATATCAGGGGAATTTTTGCAGTTGGAGAGGCAGCAGCGACGCATGGCATCTACCGACCGGGTGGAAGCGCCTTAAATTCCGGTCAGGTCGGCTCTACAAGAGCAGCCCAGTATATTGCAGCGCATAAAGAGGAAAAACGAAGCTGGAGCCAGGAAGAAATGGAACGGTTGCTCAGACTTGCGGACGAACGAATCTGTCTTGGACAATGGGCCGCTGAAAAGAATTCAGGATATTGGAAAGAACAGGAAAAAAAGGCTGCGATGCAGATGAGCCAGGCGGCAGCGATGCTGCGAGATCCGGAAGCGATCGAAGAGATGCTGGAAGAGATCTGTGCAGAGCGGGAACAGTGGCAGGATAGAAAGGCTGCGCAAACGGTCACTGTGCCAGCTGGATGGACAGAAGAAGCAGCATGGTATCGGTATTATGATCAGCGGCTGTGTCAGCAGATGTATCTCTCCGCAATGAAAGAATACCGTCTGTCTGGTGGAAAAAGCCGGGGTTCTGCCATTTATCAGGATGAGAACGGTGCGGTCACCATACCGGACCTGGTACGTTTTTCCCTGGATGGAGAGGATGGGCTGGCGCATCAGGAACAGATCCAGGAGATCTGGTTATGCCCATCGGGAACATGTGAAGCCAAGATGCGTCTGCGCCACCCGTTAGGAGAGATACCGGCGCCAGGTGCATTTGAGACGGAGTGGAGTGCTTATCGAAATAAAAGTATTTATGAAGGATGATGATAAATATGGAAGAAAAAACATGTGTGAAGGTTGTATTGATCGGCGTAGGCGGCTATGGCAAGTTCTATCTGCGTGAAATGGAGAAAAGGACCCAGGATCCGTCAGTGATCTTGGAGGGAGTCTGCGATGTGATGCCGGATGTGGAAAAGCAGAATCCATTTCTTCTGGAACATGGGATTCCGGTTTACCGGGAGTTTGAACAGTTCTATGAAGAGCATGATGCGGATCTGGCAGTGATCTCAACTCCGATCCCTCTGCATTTTGAGCAGGTTGTGAAGTGCTTAAAACACGGTTCAGATGTGCTGATCGAAAAACCCCTGTGCAGCAGTGTTGAGGAAGCACTGGAGATGGCGCAGATCGAGAAGGAAACTGGTCATTTTGTGGCGGTTGGCTATCAGATGAACTATTCACCGGTCACAAGAGAGTTAAAAAACAGGATCTTAAACGGTGAATTCGGCAATCCGGTCGTGTTGAAAACGATCCATGGTTTTAAACGCGGAAAGGCATATTATCATAGAAATAACTGGGCCGGAAAACGCACACTCCACGGTCATCTTGTCAATGACAGTCCGGTGAATAATTCCAATGCCCACCAGTTCCAGAATATGCTCTTTTTGCTTGGAGATCAGATGGATCATTCAGCAGCAGTGACCGAGGTAAAAGCAGAATTGTATCGGACAGATCCGGAGGTGGAAAATTTTGATACTGCAGCACTCTGTGTGAGGACGGCATCCGGTGTCCCGGTCTGGTATTATACGACGCATAACTGTCTCCATGAAGAATTGGGACCGGTTTCGGAGTTTCATTTTGAAAAGGCAGTGATCCGGTTGAATCCCGAACGGATCGATCATGAACATGGAAATTATCAGATCTGCTGGAAGGATGGACGGATCGAAGAGGCTGGTGCGATGCCTGAATCAGGCGAGAGCTTTAAATTAGATGAAGCGATCACCTGTGCAAAAAAGAATCAGAATGGAGAAAAGCAGCATCCTGTCTGCACGATCCAGGCAGCACTTTCACATCTGGAGACGGTAAGACGCTTATCCGAACTGGAGATTTGTGACATCGACCGGGATATGGTAGAAGAGGAGCATATCAATGGTGTGATCTATTATCATGTCAAAAATATAGAAAAAGTGTTTTCTGATTGTTTTGACCAGGAAAAATATCCATCTCAGGTCATGTCCGGATGGAAATAAATAATGAAAATTCCTAATAATAGCATATAAAAATCTTATAAATAAAGCGTATAATAAACAAAAATTTCACAAACTTTTTACAAGATAGAAAACGTAAAAC
>SKDY01001885.1_pt1 | contig 11973 bp, 13 predicted proteins | sample 4826591 | NCBI WGS metagenome assembly SKDY01 (sample SAMN11008823, study PRJNA524170) | human gut metagenome | biome: Human fecal sample; material: Feces; isolation source: fecal sample from pouch patient p10, p22 | host: Homo sapiens | place: Israel: Tel-Aviv | collected 2016-06-15
GTTAATGGCTAAATGGTAATTTTGACTTTTAATATATTTAATGAAATTCTTATTAAGCCCAATTTCCATCTTTAAATATTGATATTTTTGTCCCGTCTTCTTTTACACCAACTATATCTGTATCCTTAGTTCCTATCATAAAGTCTACATGAGTCAATGAAAAGTTCGCTTTTGCTTCTAAAAGCTGTTCTTTATTCATGTTTTCACCATTCTTAATACATGAAGGATAAGAAGAACCAAGTGCTAAATGACATGATGCATTTTCATCGTATAATGTGTTAAAGAATATAATATTGGAATTAGAAATTGGAGAGTCATAAGGAACTAATGCAACTTCACCAAGTCGACATGAATTTTCATCAGTTTTAATAATTTCTTTAAGAACATCAAGTCCTGTTTCAGCACTACAGTCTATAACTTTTCCATCTTTAAAAGTTATAGAAAAATTGTTTATAAGATTACCACAGTAGCTTAAAGGTTTTGAACTGTATACAGTACCATTGACACCATCTAGTTTAGGTGTAGTAAATACTTCTTCAGTAGGCATATTTGCAATAAATTCTACACCATTTTTAGTAGTATCTTTACCACCACACCATATGTGATCTTTTACAAGTTCAACTTTTAAATCTGTGCCAAGAGAATTTGTGAAATGTATATATTTGAAAGCATGATTATTTAATTCAATAAGTTTTTTGTTTAGATTTTCTAGATGATTATTCCATGCTTTAACAGGATCTTCTTCTTTTATTCTCATAACAGTAAAAATTGCATCCCATAATTGTTCGATAGCTTCTTTTGAATTAGAATTTTTAAAAACTTTATTAGCCCATCCTTCAGTAGGCACTGAAACTATACACCATGCATTTTCATTTGAATTACATGCTTCATAGTATCGTTTTAAAGCTTCACGACGACTTTTTTGAACTGTAGCTATTTTAGAAGCGTCAATATCTTTTAAGAGATCTGGATCAGAAGCTGATATGCTTAAAAATGAAGCACCTTGTTCAACGTAGTAGTTGTATTTATCTTTTTCAAATTCAGGTGTAAATGATAACACTTCTGCTGAAGTGTATTCATATTTTATTTTATTGAATTTCTCATCATTGTAATTAATTACTACATCAGAAGCACCAGCCTTATATGCTTCTTCTGCAATCATTCGTGCAAACTCGCTACATTCTATAGGGCTGTTTATAACAAGCATTTTATTTTTTTGTATGTTTATTCCTTTTAATGCTGCAAGTTTTGCATATTTTGATAGTAAATCTTTAAACATTTTATTCACCTCATTATTCTATTATTGATAATATTATTGCATTAATCAGAAATATTATCAATTGACTGATATAATTAAAGTATAATAATTAGTTTATAATAATCAAGGAATAATAAAAAAATAAAACTAATAATACTTTTTTCAGATAATGGATGATTAAATTTGATATAATAGAGTTTATAATGAATAAAGAGAATTAATATTTATATGATAGAGAAAACTATTATATATAATTGTTACGAAAAGGAAGATGGAAGAATGGATAAAGAATACTTATTACTTATAGATGGATCAAGTTTGCTTAGTACACAATATTATGGAAATTTACCACGTGAAATAATGTTTGCAAAGACAAATGAAGAAAGAGAAGCTTTTTATGGGAAGATAATGCAAACCTCTATGGGGATTTATACTAATGCAATATATGGATTTATGAGAACTTTTTTGAAAATATTAAGAGAGCAAAAGCCTACACATGTTGCTGTTACATGGGATTTGAGTAGAGATACATTCAGAAGAGAAATAGATAGTGACTATAAGGGAACAAGAGGGGAGACACCATCTCCACTTAAAGAACAGTTCAAATTATGTCAGGAAATCTTAGCCAAAATGAATGTTATGCAATTTATGGACAGTAAATACGAAGCTGATGATTTTTGCGGAAGTATAGCATCTAAGCTTGAAAATGAAATTCCAGTAAGAATACTTACTAAAGATACAGATTATTTACAGCTGGTTAGTGAAAATACAAAATTATGGCTCATGTTTACGACTCAGGAGAAAGCAGATGATTTATTCAAGAAATATGAAATAAAAAAGTCAACAGCTAATATTCCAGATAAAGCTTTTGAACTTACACCAGAACTTGTTAAAAGTGAGTATGGAATTAAACCTGAACAGGTTGCAGATTTAAAAAGTCTTGTTGGAGATAAATCAGACAATATAAAAGGTGTGGCTGGTGTTGGAGAAGCAAGTGCAGTTCCACTTATAAATGAATATGGAACTGTTGAAAATTTATATGAACATATAAGAAATCTTGACAAGAAACAAGAAAAAGAAATAAAAGATTATTGGAAGACTAAATTAGGAATAAAACGTTCACCATTAACATATTTGCTAAAGACAAGTGATACTGAAATTGTGGGAGAAAAATCAGCCATTATAAGCAAAAAGCTAGCAATAATAAAAAAAGATATTGATCTTGGAGAGTTAAATAGGGATTCTCTAAAATTAAATATAGATATAGAAAATGGAAATGCTGAATTTAAAAAGCTTGAATTTAAATCTCTAAATTTAAAAGATGCACTTTCCCATGAGAATGAAGACGAAAATAATGAGAAAAAACATGAATGTAATATAAAAATAAATAGTATAGATAATATAGAAGAATTTTCAGAACTTATGAATAATGTGAAAGATAGAATTTATATAAGTTATACTTTAAATGATAGTTCTATTTATTCAAAACTTGATCTTAAGCACATAATAATTATTAGTGAAGAAGACATAAGTAATGTTATAGATTTTGAAAAAATTGCTAGCGAAGATAATATAAAATCAATAGAGCTTTTGAAAAATGTTATGGAAAATGATAAAGTAAAAAAAGTAATACATGATGGAAAAAACCTTGTTACTTTTCTAAATAAGAATAACATAACAGTGAAAGAATTTGATTTTGATACAGCTATAGCAGCATATTTATTAGATTCAGCTCAAAGTAAATACAATTTAACAGAGTTAATTGAAAAATATTTAAATGAAGAAATTGATGGTAGTGAGTCAGAAAATGAAGGTATTCTTGGATCATATATACCTAAATTATATATGATCTTAAAATCAAATATAGAAAAAGAAAAGATGGATAAACTTTATTATGAGGTTGAGCACCCATTAATATTTGTATTATCATCTATGGAAAGTATAGGTTTTAATATTAACCAAAGTATACTGGATGAACTTAAAATAAAATTTGATAGTGAAATTCAAAGAACTCAAAAAGAAATATATGAACTTGCTGACGAAGAATTTAATGTTAGCTCACCTAAACAACTTGGTAAGATTTTATTTGAAAAGCTTGATCTTCCAATTATAAAAAAGACTAAGACAGGATATTCAACTAATCAAGAAGTATTAGAAAAACTTTTGGATAAGCATGAAATAATACCAAAGATAATGTATTACAGACAGATAACCAAAATAAGTTCAACATATGTTGAAGGTTTAAAAAATGTTATTGATGAAGATGGAAGAATACATTCTAATTTTAATCAAACTGTAACTACAACAGGAAGGTTATCAAGTACAGATCCTAATCTTCAGAACATACCAATAAGGCATGAGCTTGGAAGAGAGATAAGAAAGGTATTTATACCATTACAAGAAGGTGACACTCTAGTTTCATGTGATTATTCTCAAATAGAATTAAGGGTTTTAGCACATATTGCAGGTGATGAAAACATGATTGATGCATTTAAGCATCATAGTGATATACATACAAAGACAGCATCGGAAGTATTCAAAGTACCTGTTGAAGATGTAACATCTCTTATGAGAAGTAGAGCTAAAGCTGTTAATTTTGGAATAGTATATGGTATTAGTGCATTTAGTTTATCTCAGGATTTAAAGATTCCAAAAGCAGAGGCACAAGAGTATATGAATATATATTTTGAAAGATATCCTAAAATAAAGAGTTATTTAGAAAACATAGTAAGTGAAGCTGAAGAAAAAGGATATGTTTTAACTATATTAAACAGAAGAAGATTCATACCGGAAATAAATGCATCAAATAAGATTGTTAAAGCATTAGGTGAAAGACTAGCCATGAATGCGCCAATCCAAGGAAGTGCAGCAGATATAATAAAAATAGCAATGATTAATGTTTATAATAAATTGAAAGAAAGTAAGATGCAGAGTAAATTAATACTTCAAGTTCACGATGAACTTATTTTGAATGTAAAGGAAAATGAATTTGAAGAAGTTAAAAAAATAGTAGTAGATGAAATGGAAAATGCAATTAAGCTAAGTGTTGGACTTGATGTTGATATAAACTCAGGAAAGACATGGTATGAAGCTAAATAGTAACAAATGTATAATTGATGATTAACAATTTACAATTAAGGGAAAATAGCAAAGCTATAAAAATCATATTAAAAAATATGATTTCATTCCTTAATTGTTAATTGTCCATTAAGGAGTAAAAAAGGTGGTATAGAAATGATTAAAATTGGACTTACAGGGGGCATTGGTACTGGTAAAAGTACAGTATCAAAAATACTTTCAGCTGAAGGATTTAAGATTATAGATGCTGATTTAGTATCAAGGGATGTTCTTGAAAAGAATCCTAGAATACTTGATATTATACGAACACAGTTTGGTTCAGGTTTTTTCGACTGGAGAGGCGAATTCAGAAGAAAAGAATTTGGAAATCATATATTTAGATTTCCAAAGCAGAGAATTAAATATGAGGGAATAATAATTCCTTATATAAAAGAAGAAATAGAAACTGAATTTGAAAGATATGAGAAAAAAGGTGAAAAGATAGTGATTCTTGATGCACCTACTCTAATAGAAAATAACTTGCATTTAGAGATGGATTATGTAATACTCGTTGTAGCAGACAATTCGGTTCAGATACAGAGGATAATAAGCAGAGATAAGCTTACAAAGTCGGATGCAGTAAGCAGAATTAATTCCCAAATGCCTGTTGAACAGAAAAAAGAGTTTGCAAATATATTAATAGATAATAATGGCGATTTAATAGATACACAGAAACAGGTATATGATTTAATCGATTTTATAAAATTAATAAGCTAGATAAGGAGAAAATAATGAAATTCCTAAGATATGTTTTTTGTTTACTAATAATTTTATTAGCTGTCGTAGTTGGATCTAGGTATGTTGTGAAAGAAAAGTTTTTCCCTTATAAATATCAGGAATATGTTGATATGTACAGTAAAGAATATAATTTAGATCCTCTATTTGTATTATCAGTAATGAAAACAGAGAGTAAATTTGATGATAATGCTCATTCACATAAAAATGCAGTAGGACTTATGCAGATAACAGTAGAGACTGGTGAATGGGCAGCTAATGAAATGGGATATACAACTTTTTCAAAAGATGATTTATATGATGAACAGTATAACATTAGAATGGGATGCTGGTATCTGAGATGGCTTGGTGACATGTTTAATAATGACAGAGATCTTATGGTTGCAGCATATAATGCAGGTCCAACTAATGTACAAAACTGGCTTAAAGATAAGAATTATTCAAGTAATGGGAAAAATATTGAATACATACCTTTTGGAGAAACAAAAAAGTATGTGGATAAGGTAAATACGTATTATAGTGTTTATGAATATCTTTATAGTGAAGATGAAAGTATTTTTGATGTAAACAAAATATTAGATTTAATAAAAAGTATTTGGAATGTTCATTTTTTTGTATAAAATGTATAATATAATTGTGAAAGAATTAATAAAATTGTACTAATTCTTTCACAATATTGAGAAAAAGTACTTGAAATAATTCTAAATATGGATTATTATTAACTTAACAAAAAAATATGCAGATGTGGTGGAATCGGCAGACACGCAGGTTTAAGGAGCCTGTGCTTTCGAGGCGTACGGGTTCAAGTCCCGTCATCTGCACCAATTTAGGGGTTTATCTCCCGATTCATTAAGATAAAGTATACAGGTTTTTTTATTAACATATAAAGAAATTTGTATACTTTTTTTGATATATTGGGAGTGATATTTTGACAAATAGAATAGAAATTAATACCAAGGAAATTACATTCGATAAAGGTTATGATGAATTTGTTATTAATTGTAAAGTGAGGAATTTAAGAGAAACAACAATCAAGTCATATGATGGTAGAATTAAAACTATATATAAGTTTATAGGACCTAAGACTCCTATAGAAGATATTACCCAAGAGACAGTCAATAATTTTGTTATAGGATGTAAAACTAAGCTTGAAATAAGGGATATAACTATTAATAGTTATTTAAGATCACTAAAAACTATTCTTTATTATTTTATGAAAATGGGATATATGGAGCAATTCCACATAGCTTTAATAAAATATGATGAGCCTATAGTTGAAACTTATACGTTACAGGAAGTTAAGATATTATTAAAAAAGCCTGATAGAAAAAGATGCAAGTTCCCAGAATATAGAGATTGGATAATATGTAATTTACTTTATGCTACAGGTATGAGATGCAGCAACGTAATTAATTTAAAAATATCTGATATTGACCTAGATAATGATTTGATACAATTAAGGACCACTAAGACCAGGAAACCTTTAATATTACCAATAACAAAATCGTTAAAGGTTTTTTTAAATGAATATTTGTTAATCAGAAACGGAAAAAATAATGACTATGCTTTTTGTACTATTTACGGTGAAAAATTAGAAAGAAGTTCTATTAATAGCAGCATGACAAAATATAATCATTCCAGGGGAGTCTTAAAAACTGGCATACATAGATGGAGACATACATTTGCTAAACAATGGATACTTAATCATGGTGATATATTGAAACTACAAAAAATACTTAATCATAAGAATTTAGACATGGTTAGAAATTATGTTAAGATATTTAATAATGACCTGCAGAATGATTTTGATAAATATAATCCTTTAGAAACCATTCAGCAGAGTAGTAAGAAAAGTAAATTTAAGTTGTAAATTACCATTAAACATTTAAATTATAGGGGTTAAGTAGTATAATTAAAATATATTAAATCTGCATCTTGAATATTTTTCGTTACAAAGAAAGAGTATCAATATTAATTTATTGATACTCTTTTTATTTTGAGTTTAAGGCTTGTACATACTTTACATAATAACATTTATAAATTATACATTTTACTCGTTATGTGGCCTGTATGAGCATTATTTTTTATATCAATCTTTGCTGATTATAAGAGTTGTCTTCTTTTTCTAAATCTATTGAGTTATCTTCTTTAATTTTAAAATTTATTGGAGGAACTCTCCACCATTTTTTAGAACCTTCATAACCTTTGATTCTAAATGGATTATTATCTTTAGGTGGAATTGCTCCAAGTTTTTTTAGAGCTGTTCTTGTATCTACATTCATTTTTATATTAAGTTCTTCACATAATTGTGATAATGGTTTATAAATCCAATTTTCTATTGGAGCAGACCAGTTCAAGCTATCAAATATCTTTATTTCAGTACCACTTTTATTTTCAAAACCTTCATTTACTGAATATAATTGTTTTTCTTCCTCTGAACTTAACCAATGAGGTTCTTTATCATCTTTTAATAGATGCATTACTTCGCCCCACAATTGATTAATATCAATCTTATGATCTACATTCATAGATTCAACTCTAATACACCAATAACGACGATTACCAGTAGAATCCTCTAAGAACTCTTCATTATTAACGGTTGCATAAAATGATGTAACTCTAGGATATTCCTCTGAATTAACTCCATACGGCCTCCTATAGCGGTCTTTAGTTCTTGTAAAGAACATCTTTAAGGCATCATTAGTCTCTTTTTTTAAGCTTGTACATAACTCACCTAATTCGACTATTAACGCAGATGTTACATCTACTATATCATCAACCTTTTTAGGATTAATATATTTATCTGTATCAATCCACTTTAAATCTGGCAATAATGTTTTTATCCAACGTGTTTTCCCAATACCTTGTCTACCCTGTATAACTAAAATACCATTCATATTTTGAGTACCATCATTAAATGATATATTGGCAGTACCTATAAGCCATTTTCTTAATAGTAATTCCTTAAAATTATCATCATAATCATCAGGTGTTATTATTGAAGCTGCCAATTTCTTTATATAACCTTGTTTATGGTTCCAGCTCTCATAACAATTAATGAAATAGTTTTTAGCTGGATTATATGAATTGTCCTGAGATACCCTGAAAATAAAATCCTTTAAATCCCTTTTACTGACATTGAAATTAGATTTTACACACAATGAATATAAGTCCTCTGTACATGCTGCATCATTATTTATTAAATTGAATATATTTCCTGTAAACTCCAGTTTTTTTGATAATTCATTATATTTAATTGTAATTTTATTCAGTTCACAGATGCGTTTAAAATTCTCCCATATCTTTTTAGGTGTTCCGTTCTTAGTAACATATTTAAAATCTTTATTTTTTATGTAATCCCATTTATCTTTAATGGCTACTTTATAGTCATCTAATGTTTTGCCACTATTAAAGTAATCTGTAATATCGAAATTATCAGGATAATTATCCCACTCATTTGGATAAATAACATTAAATTCTTTTACATAATCTTTAAGCTCATAAAACAAAGCATCTTTATACTTCTCTCCAGCTATTCCAGTATCAGGTGTTATATATACTATTGCATCTTTGAATAGTTCATAATTAAAATCAGTAACGCCTTTAAATGAAGCAGCTATATACCCCATATGACAAATAGTTTCGCAGTCCTTTTCTCCTTCTGTAAGAAATATACGTTTACCACATTTAAGCCCTTCTAATAGCTTGTAATAGTTATACGGTACTTCTATATGATTTCTTTTAAACTCAACTTGTCCTGTATCCTCATTAATACTAAAATATCTCTCAGTACTTTTACCATTAACATCTTTAAACTTTGACTTATAATATATTGCCTTGTTGTACTGATCTACAAATGTATATGTGCATATATATTTTAATGTATTTCCTTTATCATCTTTTAAATTACTGCTTTTTATTACATTCTCTATCTTATCCAGTAAAGATAGCTTTATTTTATATTCCTCATTAAGTTCTAAATCTAAGTACTTGCATGATTCAACATATGACATATTTTTAATATCTCTTAAAAATTGAATTGCATCACCTTTTTTGCCGCATGAATAGCAACAATATCTTTCTTTATCAGAATACTTTTTTACAGATAATGAAGGTGTCTTATCTTTATGCCATGGGCAACTTATCATATTACCGCGATTAAATTTATTATGTGTTTCTTGCTCTATTAATGCTTTTAAATCTATATCTTCAATATTTTTCATATTTCCTCCGATTTACAAATGTACTGGAGGTTGTATATTAACATCGTTCGTAAGCAATACACCTCCTAAATATTCAATTTTCTCATTTTTAATTACCACCTAATAAATTATTTAATTTCTAAGTAAACCTTGTTAAATTTATCCCCCTTACAAGGCTTACTTATTTTTTTTATGTCATTTTTTGCTGAAATAGCAGAAATAATATTATCTTTTTCTGTTTCATTCTCATAACTTATCTTAACTTTTACCATATTTTCTCCTTACTGAACTAAAAACTAATACAATCCTAAAGTCTCCAATAATGAATATATATTAGAATTAATTTCGCTAGGGTCCGCATATTCATCAATTGAAGTTAAACTGTCTTTTATTGTTTCCTCTATGTTCTCAATACATTTTATTACTTCTAAAAGCTTATCCTTAATGGTTTCATCTTTAGTATTTTCCATTATTTCCTTTAGTGCTTTTTTAATATCATAAAAATCTTCCATATAAATTCCTCCAGTAAAAACTATTTTTTAGACGTTATACTTTTTATTTCAGTACCAAGTTTTAAGCCGTCCTTAAATCCTATAGTAAAATACATATCTGCAAGTGCTGAATATAATTCACCAATAAGAGCATCTAATTTCATAGATTTCTCTTTATCATTTAAATTTTCAGCAAATTCATTTATATTTTTATTGGCTATCGCAAGCTTATTTGTTTTTTCATCAGGTCCAGCTTTTTGTATTTCTCTTAATTTATTTATTATTATTTCATCTAACATCATATATCCTCCTGTTGTGAATAATTTTCCCATCCCAATTAAATATTGATTTTTTAGGAGTTATAATATATTCTTAAATTGCTTAGGTTTAAGAGTTTATATAATAACTCTTTTTGGGTGTAGGTTTTCCTATGCCCTTTACTTTTAATTTTCAATTTCTCCAATGTATCCAATACATTTATTGTCATAAGATCTTAAAACATAGCACCAGTTAAATTTTTCAAGAATATTGCCAGGTCTTTTTATTGGCTTAATATTATCAATACCAACTGTAACTGCTCCACCTTCAAAACCAATATGAATACTATCTTTTCCCACGCTACATATATTCTTTACTTTTGCATGAATGAGTAATGTATCAATATAGTAGTAGAATGTCCCTTGTAATAACTGCTCTTTTAATTCTTTAATATCCATTAATAACACCACCTACATAATAGTTTTATTGGTAAAGTCAATTTTAATAATATTTTTAATATTGAGATTAACATTATCCTTAAGCTGCTCTGTAATTAATTCGATTAATTTCAATCTATCCTCTGAAGGGATTCCAAGTTCACCATTTGCAATAGTACGTATCATTTCTATCACACAAATACAGTAAGAATATTGTTTAATGTTTGTATTTTCTTTACTTTCATTCTCCCATTTAGTTAACAATTTGCTCATTTCTGAAAGTTCAACTTCTTCTTGTGAAAATTTAAATGTTAAGTTTAATATTGTTTTTGCCATATCTTCCAATTGATTATTTTTTTTCATAATTTAATACTCCCTTAATATTATTTATTTTGATTTTCTACTGCTTCTTTTTTGTCTATTTCTTTGTTTAATTGATCGAATATGTATAATAAGTATTTTTCTGCACGGTTTAATTGATTTTTCATTATGTATCCCTCCTTATCCAATATTTGCAAAATTCAATTTTGGCTTTTACAAAATCTTTATCCTATAGGCATTGCACCTATTTATGTAATTACTGGCGTTGTCAATTAGAATTTATAGATAAGATTGTTTTTTATTCAGATAAAAAAAGTTCATTCATGCTACAATTTAATGCAGCAGCTATCTTTTTTAACGTACCAAATTGAACACTATCAATTTTTCCATTTTCAATTTTGCCTATAGTCACATTAGATGTTCCGACCTTAGCAGCAAGTTGTTTTTGTGTTAAATTCATCATTATTCTTTTCAATTTAACGTTCATTCATAACCCTCCTTTTTGTCTGAAGTCAATTTCTATGAGTTAATTATATTTGTCCGAGGTCAAAAAGTCAACACCAAAAAACAAAATAAATTGACTTTAGGCAAAAAATATTTATACTTGTATTTATAAGGAGGTTTGTTATGGATACATTAAAAGAAAAGATTAAATATTAGAGAAAAGAAAAATATAAGCAAAAGTAATGAAGTTCAGATAAAGAGTACTAGAGAAAATGTTAAAGCTGTGAAAGTTTCTAAAATTAAGCTTGTGGGATTAGGTGATTCTTTAACGTACGGAGTTGGTGACCAAACTAATAAAGGTGGATATATACATCTTATTAAAGAAAAAATAGAAAAGAAAGAATCTATAGACGTGATTACCAAAAATTATGGTAAGACTGGGGATAGAAGTGATCAAATATTAGCGAGACTTTTAACCAAGAAGAATATTCAAAAAGATATCAAGAATGCTAATGTGATTACAATGACAGTTGGTGGTAATGATCTAATGCAAGTTATGGAGAAAAATTTTTCTTCAATGGCAGATGATAAGATGCAACCAGTTGTAGAAAAATCGGCAAAGAATTATCAAAGTAATTTACAAAATTTAATAGGAAAAGTTAGAAGTTTAAACAAGAAAGCACCAATTTTTTTATTTAGTGTATATAATC
>SKDY01001887.1_pt1 | contig 11967 bp, 21 predicted proteins | sample 4826591 | NCBI WGS metagenome assembly SKDY01 (sample SAMN11008823, study PRJNA524170) | human gut metagenome | biome: Human fecal sample; material: Feces; isolation source: fecal sample from pouch patient p10, p22 | host: Homo sapiens | place: Israel: Tel-Aviv | collected 2016-06-15
CGCCCTGACTTTCCAGAACCATACGAATCGCCCTCTGACGGACTTCGGGGGAAAAACGAGTATTTTTAGTCATCCTGTTTACCTCTTTCTCAGGGAGTTTAGTCTCCAGGATTCCCGGGGCGGTTCAGTCTGGTTCGGCTGCGGCTTCCAGTGCCTCTTTTGAGAGATGTTTCAGCGGACCAATGGGGCCAACGCAGCCAAATGTGGAGTCAGACCATTTGGCATGCTCGTGGCGAATCAGTTCGCGTTCCAGTGATGCCAGTGCAATTCGTGCCAGTTCCATTTGTTCGCCACGGGTAAGCCCGTTATCAAGCGGATTTTTAATGAATAATTCGATACGTTCTTTGGTAATAGTGGTCATAGCTATTTCACCTTAATCTCAACATTTCGCAGCATTAGCTCTACTGGCAGGTCTGACTTTCCGGTTAAAGCTAATGCGAGATTTTCTGGAGTAATGAGAGCTGTTATTGTTTTCCCCATCGCCAGACGAATAATCATTCGTATCTCGCGATCGTCACATGCTCCCGGTCGAACAATTGATATTTGTCCAATCATCTCACTCTCCTTTGATGCGAATGCCTGCGGCGCGGATTGCAGCGATGACTTCAGAAACTTTGTATGCCATTACCGTTTGGTAATCATCGTGAAAATCTGTTCGATGAAGCATGCTGCTACGTTCCGGGAGCAGTATTTCCCGTGCTTCCAGTTCTGCTATGCGCTTTTCTGATGCTTCAAGTAACGCCTGCTTATCGCGTAGCGCTTCTTCCAGTTCAGCAACATGGCACTCACTATCAATAAGGTTGTTCTCTGCGGCTTCCAGCTCAACACGCAGCTTCCCTACCGTTAGCGCAATATCCTCGTTCTCCTGATCGCGGCTTTTGATGTATTGCAGGTTTCTTTCCCGTTCATCCAACAATGCCAGCGCGATATCTGGCGAAAAGTGCTTCATAAAATCGTTAAGCGCATTAATTCGCTGATCGAAAGGCATTACAGGTGCTTCACCAGCAATTTTTGTTTTTTCAGCGATTTCACGAAGCTTTTGATAATCAATCTTGCTCATTGGATGACTCCTTTACGAAGCTGTTCAGCGATATCTTCGAGAACGCCATCAGAGAATGAGCGGTCAAAATCTCCTTCCGGCGCATTAGCCATAAAATCAGTAGAGGTAAGAATCATCCGGGCAATATCCTCGGCGTTCTTCGCAGTATCATCAATAAAACCAGCTTTCCAGGCAGCCAACATTCTGTTCGCCACAAAGTAAGCCCCTTCCTTGCGTGCTTCAGTCTTCATTTCATCCAAGAAAGCATCGGTCGCAGGAGTGGTTTTTTGTGGTGATATGGCGATACGAATTGTTTCAAGAGCTGGATCTGTTTCCACTGTTGGCACCTTGATAAAACCAAGCTGCACGCCATTCATAATGAACGTGCGGCGATCCTCACATATCGCCTTCAGTCTCGCATTCTCCGCAGCCAGCACCGAAAACTTCTCGTGTGCCAACTTAACAGCCGAATCAGCCTGCTTAATTGACTCAATCGCTTTCTGCTGGTCTTCGGACAGAGCCGAAATCTTGGCCTCCGCTTCAGCAAATTTACGCACCAGATATTCAGTGTTTGTTTCGTTCACCTTTAAATCTCGTGGGATGCATTTACCTTTCAGAAATCCATCCATCTCAATTAGTGTCATTTGTTTCATTTCTTCCCACTCCGCAACATCGCATTCAGATATTTGTTTTGATTCACTGATGGAAAAGAATTTCTCTTAAGTAATTCCTCTCTCGATGGCATTGGCTTTACGCGTTGGCGAATAATCATTTCTGCCGGAAGAATGCCGGGATTGTATGCAAGTCCTCTCATGGTAAATTCCTCAGTCATTACTGATAGCGCCATAGCGTGAGCGGTAATTACGCAGGCGCGGGTCAATTTCAGGGAAGTGGGTATATGTGGCTTTGCGGAATGGTCGGATTGATGTCTGGTAAATTCGCTCGCGTTCTTCTTTCTCTGCAAGCCATATACAATGGCGAAATTCCTTTTCCTCTTTCGTTTCCTGCGGTAGCGACATTATCAGGTCGTAGTTTTTTCTGAATTTATCCAGCACCTCCGATACGGAATTGCCGGAACAGCGGCGCGCGTCATCCGCACCATACAAAGGCGCTGGCATGATTTTCTCCTGATTAAATTGCGTGAATAGCGTGACGAGGGAAGGGGAGAGTTACTGGTGCAAAGGGTATATCGTCGTCAAAATCCATCGGAGGTTCGTTGTGTTGTGCTGGTGATGATTGCTGCTGTGGCTTCTGTGATTGCCTGCTGGCTGCTTGTTGTTTGCTGTCGCCAATGCTGCCAAGCATTTGCATCACGCCATTAATTCCGACATGAACCTCGGTTGTGTAACGGTCTTGCCCTGACTGGTCTTTCCACTTTCTGGTTCTCAGCATTCCCTCGAAATAAATCTGATCACCTTTTTTCACATACTGCCCCACGACCTCAGCCAGTTTCCCGGATACAGCAACACGATGCCATTCAGTCAATTCCTTTTGCTCGCCAGTATTTTTATCTCGCCATTGTTCTGACGTGGCTATTGTCAGGTTAGCGAACGCTGTTCCTGATGGTGAGTATCGAACTTCCGGGTCTTGTCCTACCCGACCAAGGATAATCACCTTATTTACGCCTCTGCTTGCCATCTATGCCGCCTGTTTTAGTTCGTTAACTCTGATGTTCATTACCTGAACGCATTTAGCCTGCGCCTCCTCGTTGCCAGCCATTAATTGCCAGTCACGCTGATAACGCTCGATGAGTTTTTTCTTGTCAGTTTCTGTTGACGCATAATCGCTGAAGTCTTTCAGGATTTGTTCGCAGTCAACCGATGGAGATTTCTGGTTGGTATTTTCTGGTGATGGTTTGTTATCTGATGCTGGGATTGCCCATCCCGGCAGCGATGGAGGGGACCAGTAAAATCCTGTTCCATCCTTCAGTTTTGCCCTGTGCCACCCCTGCTTTTTATCGAGAGATGTTTGTGCGAAACCTTCCTCAAGGTTATACAGATACCGACCGATTCCCCACTGAACGGCAGCACGCTTCATTGCACCGGAACGACCACCTTTGACGGCTTCTACCTGCGTGTTTTCAGCAGCATCCCATTTGGTTACCCATTCGGAATCAATCTTGATTGATATGCCGCATTCAACTCCGCCGTTGTTGGGAATATCGCGGTATTCATTGCGCCATCCTGCTTTGCCGCAAACATCGTCCAGGCGTTTCATGATTGCCCGGTTCGTGACATAAGCCAGCACCATAGCCCACACCTTGCCATCGCGTGTTTTACCGCTTTGCTGTATTCGCCATTCGATATCTTCAGGGCTGAATGGCTCATCGAATTTGTTCAAATCCATAGTTCACCTCAGAATGGACACGGCCCAAGGAAATAACGCTGATTTAATACTTCGACTCGGGACAAATTAAGGCATACCCGCATTCCTTCTCGGTCGCCATTATGGCGATACCAGAGAGCTTTCTGCGTGTACATGCGTCTCTGTAACTTGCTCTCCTTCACTGTGGTTGCAAGTGACATGAATATCTCCTTCGTTACCGATTAATTCTTTCATCTGACGAATGAATTCTTCGTCTGACCAGTTATCTGTAAAACTCATTTCCTGCGATACCACGGAAGGTTGATAGCTGATTTCATCGCTTTATTTGCTTCAAGCCACATTTTGGAATCACCAATAAATCTGGCTATTACTGCTTTGTTTTGTGCAGCACGAAGCATCTGGTGATTGATGGCTATTTCATTGCGCATAATAAGACCTCAAATCTTTTCCATCCGTCACGTAATTTACGGGTGATTCGTTCAAGTAAAGATTCATTTAATTGGAAGGCACCCATGCGAGCGCCTCCCGCGATTGCGTAAATCATGGGTGGTTCCTTATGTTGGTTTTATTAGTAGGTTATTTTTGTTGCGAATACTTCGCCTTTTACGATGGCTGTTATGATATTTTTAGCAACATCTTCTGATGCACCAACCTTGATAAGGTCAGCAAGTATTTTGTTATTTACTTCTTTCCGGTGAGCTTTATCCTTTGCTCTACGATCTTCTTCGTCCTTGATTCTTTTTTCTTCTGCTATTCTGGCTTGCTCTTTTGCTTCAGCCTCGCGCCGGATTCGTTCAGCCTCCTCCTGTGCTTTTCGGCGTTCTGCTTCAATTGCCGCCTGCTTTTCTCTTTCAGCTCGTTCTGCTGCCTCTTTTGCTTCGCGCTGTGCTCGTTGCTCGGCTTCAATGCGTTCACGCTCTGCACGTTCCGCTGCGGCCTTAGCTTCTGCTTCTCGCCTTGCTGCTGCTTCAATTTCGGCTTTTGCCTTTGCTTCGGCTTCAGCTCTGGCTTTCTCTTCAGCTTCTCTTTTTAAGCGTTCTTCATGCTCTCGCTTTTCCTGCTCCGCTTTGAGTCTTGCCTCTTCTCTTTGGCGGTCAAATTCGCGATCCATCAAAATCGCTATTTCATGGTCAGACTCAATTTGCTTTGCGAGAGCTTCAGCTGCTGCCTTAGCTTCTTCTTCGGCTTTAATCCGCGCCTGTTCTTCTTCATAATCAGTAAGAGGCTGGCGCGCCTTGGCTTTCAGTTCATCAAGGCGATCGCGCACTGTCTTGCGGTTGGCATCAATTAGCTTTGGAATTTCCTTCAGTTCAGCAACAAGGTCTTTGCCAAGACCATCGAGATATGTTTTCGTCTGCGCAACTTTATACGCCAGAGAAGCGATCTCCTTTCTGCCCTTTGCCGTTGTGATATCAGGCACAAAGGACATAACTTCACGTTCAACCTTTTGAAGGATTTCTTCAATCTGGTCGGCAGACTGAAATACAGTCATTGCATTTGCTTTTTCAATAACAACTAAATCTGTTACTTCACTCATATATCCTCCGTCAAAAAAATTGCCCTCACACTGGAGGGCAAAGAAGATTTCCAATAATCAGAACAAGTCGGCTCCTGTTTAGTTACGAGCGACATTGCTCCGTGTATTCACTAGTTGGAATGAATACACAGTGCAGTGTTTATTCTGTTGTTTATGCCAAAAATAAAGGCCACCATCAGGCAGCCTTGTTGTAAATGTTGCAGGTATCAAGTAAGTAATTAGATGGAGCGCCATAAATTATGAATTCATCGTTTGTCGGGTCCATCTCCATCTCTTGGCCTATTGCCATTCTTGCGTCAGTGTCATCAGCGGCGAAGCATAAAACAGCCCACGCACCCATTGTTTTAAAAAGAACTGCAATTGGCTGTGGTTTTACTGAATTTGCGTTAGCGCGAAAATCACAAATCGCACTTTCATGAAATTCCATATATCACCTCAAATAAGTGGTTTGCTGCCTAATTTCATTTTCTGGCGACCAACACAAGTCACACCCATTTCACTGCGTGGCTTGCGGTAGTAAATAGGGTTATTTATGTCATTAAAAACCAGCATGAGCGTGGTTATTTTTTCTTTCCAAGAGATGGAAGCCCTCCAGAATAATCTGGACCACTTGAACGATGCATTTGATACAATATTGCGTTTTTGTTGGCGTTTAGTGGCTTTGTTGCGAAAGAAATTTTTTCTCGTTTTACATCTCTTATCATCATCAACTCACGTTCTGATGCTTTTGGATGATAATCATTGATATGCCTCCATGCTGCCTTGGCGCTGAATTTTCTTCCACATAAAGGGCAATAGCATTTATATGATACTTGTTTGCTAGTCATTTCTATCTCGCCGTAATTGATTTCATTGACCTGTAACCAGCAGCATACAGTGCAACTTCAGGCAAACAAACGCTTCCGCCATTCGCATCTGTATTTGATTTACTGATGATGCCGAGTGATATTGCTTTTTCAGAAAGACTTAAACGCTTTCTCGGTTCTTCCTGAACAGCTTCCTCACTGTCTGTGCCGAAGATCGAATCGATGATGTTGCAGATGGAATCACGCTCGATAGCCAGCTTTCTGCGCCGCTCATGACGGCGAGTTTTGGCATTTCCTGCAAATGTTGATTTTCCGTACACGATTACCGTCATGATGTTTTCCTCATGTGAAATGGCTTTGGTGGTGATGCGCCAGGTGCTGATCTTCTGGTTGCTGTCGTTGCAGCTGCAATTCACATCACCGCCAAACCCATCTCGTTTGGTATCTGTTTGCGCTTTGTCAGCGCCCCATCGAAGTTAAAGAGCCTGCCAATCTGTTCCGTTTGGCTTCCAGCTTCCTGCTGATGGCTAAATAGTACGATGTGTACTTTATTGAGTCAATACAAAATGTTCTAAATGCGGTTAGTTTTTTATAACACTTTGTATTTTATTGATTTATATTTTGGAAAAAGAAAACCCGACGCTAAGGTCGGGTTATTGTTGTGTGTTTTAGAGTGGTGAGGCTGTTAACTAAATGTCTCTTCAGGCCACTGGCTGGCGATAACTTTCCCTACTACGGAACAGCTATCATTGCATGGGATCATTGGATATTGCGGGTTTAGTGGTTGTAGGAACACCTGACCGCTATCCCTGATCAGTTTCTTGAAGGTAAACTCGTCACCACCAAGTCTGGCTATGCAGAAATCACCTGGCTCAACAGCCTGCTCAGGGTCAACGAGAATTAACATCCCGTCAGGAAAGCTTGGCTTGGATCCTGTTGGTGCGGTCATGGAATTACCTTCAACTTCAAGCCAAAACGCACAATCACTGGCTTTTTTGGTTGTGCTGACCCATCTCTCCGCATCGCCTTTGGTAAAGGTTCTAAGCTCAGGCGAGAACATCCCGGCCTGAACATGAGAAAAAACAGGGTACTCATATTGTTTTTTAACGGGGGCAGATGAGTATTCGCCAACAGGTGAAAATGTACCGTCGTGGTTGAATGAGACGTTATCAATACCAAGGTATTTAAACACCACACCAATCTCGTCAAGAGATGGATGACGAGATCCGCGCAACCAGTGACCAATTCCACCCTGCGTCATACCAAGCTCTTCAGCTAACTTCTCTTGAGTTATGCCGAGTTCTTTCATTCTGGATCTAGCCAGTTCATACCATTTCATTTTCATATCCTTATTATTACGCTCTGTACTAAAACCATCCATGCACAAGATGTATTTTTTGTTTGCATTCCAAAAGTACATATCGTATTATTGTTTCATGGTTACTATGGAGGGCATATGAGCAACCTACGAAAATATCGAGAGTCACTGAATATCTCTCAAACAACACTTGCTAAGGCGGTTGGATGCACACAGGGAGCTATCGGACATTGGGAATCTGGTCGTCGCTTCCCAGACCTTAAAACATGCCGTGCTCTTGTTGCGTGCCTAAACAAGTTAGGCGCAAAAGTCAGTCTTGATGACGTGTTCCCACCGGAACACAAAGCCGCTTAATAAGCGGATCCGCTCTTTATCAATCTGCACCGCCGACAACGCGGTAACTAATTAATCACTCATCGAAAGATGAGTATTAGTGATTATTTACCTATGGAAATAGTAAGAAATGGAACAAACAAGTTACAGCAAACTATCACAGCGCGACGTTGATCGCGCAGAAACAGATTTACTCATCAACCTGTCAACGCTTACCCAGCGCGGTCTGGCAAAGATGATTGGCTGTCATGAATCGAAGATCAGTCGTACCGACTGGCGGTTTATTGCTTCGGTCTTGTGTGCTTTCGGAATGGCATCAGACATCAGTCCGATTAGCAGGGCTTTTAAGTATGCGCTTGATGGACTCACCAATAAAAAACGCCCGGCGGCAACCGAGCGTTCTGATCAAATACAAATGGAATTTTAACAACATCCAACGAGGTAATTATATGCGAAAAACGCAGGAAAATAAACGCGTTAATCACCGAAAAGATGTGCTACGTGACCAGTTTTATCAGGGGGTTAATCCAGCAATAGCTGTGCCACTGAGAGAAATACTTAACAGGTACAAAACTTCGGAGAAGTCAAAATGAGCATGAATCTTATGGCTAAGGCCATGAATATAAAGGTTGGCAACCCACTGAGAAAACTGGTTCTGATTAAACTTGCCGATAACGCCAATGATAATGGCGAATGCTGGCCTTCATATCAACATGTCGCTGACCAGTGTGAGGTGAGCAGATCGACAGTAAAAAGTCACATTAGGGCACTGGAAGAGATGGGGCTTTTGAAAAGGGAATTCAGAAGAAAAGGAGAGCTTAACCAGTCAAACGTTTTTTATCTGACGCTGGATAATGCACAACAAATCCAACCAGAATCAGGTGGGGCAGGAGCTGCCCCCAGAACCTATCACTCTTTTGAACCAGTCAATGAACCTAAAAACATTATGTTCGAACATGTCCGAACAGAGTGTGAAAAAACTCCTGACCGTCACGAAGAAACCGACAAGGCATTCGAGGAAATATTCTGGTGTGCAGGCATGCGGAAAGCCGGGAAGAAAAACGCAGCTTCAGCATTCAGAACACAGTTCAGGGAATGGCGTAAAACTACCAGGGGGACGGCAAGCGAGTTTGCCACGATGCTGGCAGAAGACATTGCGTGCAGGCTCGGTAAGCAGTTCGGGTTCGACAGGTTGTTACCATCGAGCTACCTGAACGGTCAACGCTGGAACGACGAGAAGCCAGAAACTATTCAACCACAATCCAAACCATCATCCGCAATCACCGTATCGAAAACTGGCTACGTGTTTTTCGACAGGTGAACCATGAAATCCAGAATCAAATCGTTACTTATCGCTGGCTATAACCATGGCTGGCTTAGTTCTGCATTCGTTGAGTTCTGGTTTAACCGTCTCGATCTGAGGTCAGCGTAATGACTCCAAGTGAACTGAGCGACCTGCTTTGGGCGCAGGTTGACAGGGTGGCTCCGCACCTGTTGCCAAACGGCAAGAAAGAGGGGCATGAGTGGGTTGCCGGTAACGTCAACGGTGACAAGGGAAACAGCCTTAAGGTCAACATTAGCGGCAAGAAAAAATGGGCTGATTTCGCTGAGGGAGACGGCGGTGACATGCTTGATTTGTGGATGGCATGTCGTGGAATTAACCTGCATCAGGCTATGCAGGAAGCGAAAGCATTTCTCGGTATCAAGGATGACGATCACCATTTCGATGCCAAACGTGAGAAAAAATTCTCCAGACCTGATCGCAAGAAAATCGCCCGCTACGTTACCAGAACAGAATCCCATCTTGAGTACCTGCAATCGCGTGGCATATCGCCAGAAATCGTAAAGCGCTACGAGGTTGTCAGCGGCAAGGTGTGGAATGGAGAGCGGGAACTGGATGCTCTGGTGATTCCGTACAAACGCGATGGTGAGTTGTTGCAGGTCAAGCGAATCAGCACTGAGCGCCCGGACGGGAAGAAAGTCATTATGGCAGAAGGTGATTGCGAACCTTGTCTGTTCGGATGGCAGGCTCTGGACGCTGGAGTGAGGGCGGTTGTACTTTGCGAAGGCGAAATTGATTGTATGAGCTATGCGCAATACGGCATCTCGGCGTTATCCGTGCCGTTTGGTGGCGGGAAAGGCGCTAAGCAGCAGTGGATTGAGTTTGAGTATCACAATCTCGACAGGTTTGAGGAAATATTCATCTCGATGGACGTTGATGATGTTGGTCGTGAAGCCGCAAGGGAAATCGCAAGCCGACTCGGTGAACATCGTTGCCGTCTTGTTACTCTGCCGTACAAAGACATCAACGAATGCCTGATGAACGGTGTTACCGAGGATGAAATCTGGCAGTACATTGGCACGGCATCCTACTTCGATCCTGAAGAACTCTACAGCGCGCGAGAGTTTTACCAGGACACTATCAACGCTTTCTACGGCAAGCAGCAGTATCTGTTTAATCCACCGTGGGAATCTCTGGCAGATAAATTCCAGTTCCGTGAGGCAGAATTGACGCTGGTCAATGGTGTGAACGGTCACGGAAAAACGGAGGTTGTCGGGCATATGGCACTTGAGGCAATGCGTCAGGGTGTGAAGACATGCATCGCGTCACTTGAGCTGAAGCCAGGCATTCTCCTTAAGCGACTTACCCGTCAGGCGACGTGCTGCAAGATGCCGCCAGTGCTGGAAATTGACTCTGCATTTAAATTTTATGACGAAAGACTTTGGGTGTTTGGTCTGACCGGAACGGCGAAAGCCGACAGGCTGATCGAAATATTCGACTACGCTCGCCGCCGATACGGCATCCAGTTATTCATCATCGACAGCCTGATGAAATGCGGCATAGGTGACGATGATTATAACGGGCAGAAAGCATTTGTTGACTCGATTTGTGACTTCAAAAACAAAACAAACTCCCACGTCATTCTCGTTACTCACTCGCGAAAAGGAGACAGCGAAGAAAAACCAACCGGGAAAATGGACGTAAAAGGCTCTGGAGCGATAACAGACCTGACAGACAACCTTTTCATCATCTGGCGTAACAAGGCTCGCGAGAGAGCGTTACAGAGAGTTCAGAGTGGTGAAAAGATGTCAGAGAAGGACGAACAGCTACTGGCATCTCCGGCATCTGTTTTAATGCTCGAAAAACAACGTAACGGCGAAGGTTGGGAAGGTGGTGTCCCGTTGTTCCTTGACGAGCAATCGCACCAGTTCCTGCAACTTGAATCAGGATCTCCATATAGCTACATCGCCAATATGCCGAAATCGGAATATGACGAGGCGTGGCGACAGGAAAACGTGACGGAGTATTAAATGACCATCTACATCACTGAGCTAATAACAGGGGCTATTTACACAGTAGCCCTTTTTTATTGGATTAAGAGCGAGGGGTAATTACCGATGGTAAATGCATTTATTTGTAGTTTATTTCTTGTCGCTATTTTTCATGGATTCCTTCTGATGATGAGTTTTGTTCTCTGGAATAATGGATATCGCATATTGGGAATAGGTTTTGTTTTACGGTTTTCAGTTGTCTGCGCGTTGCTACCGATAATTATGGCGACTATCAAATATTATTGGTAACCCAAAAAATCATCGATGGAGAGTGATATGGACGAATCAAGAAAGAAGTTTGAAGAATACGTTTCCAAAAAATTGAAATTACCATTCGAGATGATAACCGAGGCAAGAAATGGTGATAGGTACTTCGCATTTTCAAGCATGGATATTCGTCACTCCTTAAATGAGTGGTGGACTTTATGGCAGGCATCGCGAGCAGCTATCGAGATTGAGTGTCCTGGAAAAAGAGAGCGTGAGGCATTTTCTACCGATTTCGAGGATGGGGTCACATTTGGTTATAACGACGCAATTAGTGAATGCGAAGGACTGATTCGCGCTGCTGGAGTCAAAGTGAAGGAGTGAGCATGAGTCGACGAAGTAGCTTTTTGGGGTTTGTAATATTCCTGTTCTGCACTGGTTACATCGTAATCTGGTCAATTTCGAACATTGACCGTGGCGTGGCATATCTCATTGTAATGTTCTTTCCTTTGTTTCTTGGGTGGTACGCCGCAAGGTTGCTGGAAGAATGGGGTTACAGGCATAAAAAATAAAGGAGTGTTCAGTGAAGCAAACCCTTTTTTATTGGATTAAGAACGAGGGGGATCCTGATGGACACCGTTAACGGAATGTGTTCAGACGCACCGCGTGCCAAAAAATGTAAATGCGGAAAATCACCGACAATATTCGACATGGAGAACGGGTGCCAAATCTACTGCGCTAACCACGCTGCTGTGGCGGCCGCGAATTATCGCAGTGCGGTAACGGAGTGGAATAACATGAAATCTGTTAGAGAGGGAAGTCATGAAAAAACTAACCTTTGAAATTCGATCTCCAGCACATCAGCAAAACGCCATTCAAGCTATCCAGCAAATTCTTCCAGACCAAACCAAACCAATCGTAGTAACCATTCAGGAACGCAACCGTAGCTTAGACCAAAACAGGAAGCTATGGGCCTGCTTAGGTGACGTCTCTCGTCAGGTTGAATGGCATGGTCGCTGGCTGGATGCAGAAAGCTGGAAGTGTGTGTTTACCGCAGCATTAAAGCAGCAGG
>SKDY01001897.1_pt1 | contig 11912 bp, 11 predicted proteins | sample 4826591 | NCBI WGS metagenome assembly SKDY01 (sample SAMN11008823, study PRJNA524170) | human gut metagenome | biome: Human fecal sample; material: Feces; isolation source: fecal sample from pouch patient p10, p22 | host: Homo sapiens | place: Israel: Tel-Aviv | collected 2016-06-15
CCCTGACTTTCCAGAACCATACGAATCGCCCTCTGACGGACTTCGGGGGAAAAACGAGTATTTTTAGTCATCCTGTTTACCTCTTTCTCAGGGAGTTTAGTCTCCAGGATTCCCGGGGCGGTTCATAGCAATGAAAAACAGATTATCATGGAAGTCAGTTCTGGACGGTCTGCTTCAGTACAAGATGGTCAGGTTCGTTACGTTACCCGGTCTGGGGGAGTGCGTGGCCCTGACAGAAAAAAATGATAACGGGTATCAGCGCGCGCTCCATCCCCTCAAAGCCAGGCTGCTTACAGAGTCCGTTCTGATGAAATCCCTGAGTCAGTGGGTCCGACATAACGGTATCATCAGTTACGACACGCTGCGCACACGGGAAGAACTCGATTCAGATCAGGCGCCCTGTGTGGCAAATTTTGATTTTGACGTCACTGCTGCATCCTATCTTAATCCTCTTCTGCAGTTCTCCCTGTCAGGGGAAATTCGGCCTGGTTTCTTTGTCTGCGATATGCTTCTGGGCTGTAAGCTCAGTCTTGTGCACCTCCAGCCCTTTATTACAAAATGTCGTTCAATAAACAGCCTCAGGAACAGCCCAAGATGCCTGTTTATGTTTGTTGCCGACGAATACAGCGAAGAAGCTTTTCTGGAAATGAAGCGTGCCGGGATAATACCCGCGACACCGGAGAATCTGTTCGGAAAAGACTTTGCTGATGCACTCTTTCAGTTACGGGATCTGGTTGGTTCAATAACGCTCAGCTTAAGAGATAATATAGCCGCAATAGATGACATCATGTCCAAGCTTGAGAGTATTGCCGGAGTAACCAGTCAGCTTCAGGGGGATTTATTTGAATATATTGTCGCTGAGACCGTGCGCATAAACAGTAATGATGTTGAGGTTGGTAAAATATGTAAGTCAGAGAGGAAGGGGACTGCAGAATGCGATGTCCTGAGCCGACAGGGAAATGCAAAAATCACCTTTATTGAATGCAAGGGTTATAAGCCCTATTCGACAGTGAAACATGAAGATGTGAAAAGATGGATTGGTAAACAGGTGCCGGTATTCTTCGATTATGCCAAAAGGGAATACCCCAATGCTGAAATTAATGTTGAGTTATGGACTACTGGTAAACTCGGCGATGATTCCAGAGAGTCTCTTCGTAAGTTTCAAGAAAATAACTCAACTAACCTGCGTTATAATATAACCGTCATAGAGCCGCATGAGGTCCGGATAAGAATAAAGGCGACTTGGAATGACGCTCTTATCCGGGTTTTTGAAAAGCATTTCCTCAGCTATCCGGAAAAAATCGTTCGCCGTAAACATGTTCCCGAACCCGTCAGACTTGCAGGTCACGATGAGGCAACAGAATTCGACTTCTGATGCGGTATACCTGTTTAATCAGAGAGAAATGTTATGGACTACACAAAAAATCAGCATGTACTTTCACAGTGGGTGTTACGCAACTTTCGCAGCGATGACACAGCCCTGTCTGCAAAAGAAAAGCAGCGAGTATGGTGTCACACCGTGTATATGACGCCTGATAAAGAAAATGTTCTTCACACGCAACCTCTGCCAATATCCAGTGTGGCAGTATCGAAAAACTGCTTTCGCCTTATTGATGCTGAGACAGGGCAGCCTTTCGATATTGAAGACGAACTGGGTGTCTACGAACGCCTGACCGCCGGGATCGTGAACGATATCATTCATGAGCACAATTTCTCACGCCTTCGTCACACGCAGCCGGAAGATTTTCCGGTAGAGAAACTCGCCAGTTTTGCGGTGATGCAGTTAATGCTCAATCTGCACAATCCACAAAATAAAAATCCGTACAAGCATGAAATGCTTGAACAGTTCCATGCAGATATACAGGATCACTTATCAGAATACATCCATTCGATAAATCAGTTGCCTCACACAAATCCTGAGTTAATGGACGATCATTTCTATCTCAAAATTTTGCGCGTTGCTAATTCAGTTTCTTCCGAAGAAGATAAAAGCAGAGCGCTGTTTGTTTTGTTTGGACTTTTATCAATTCTGAATAAACCAACTCTATATGACAAAATCAATATATTAAGAAACAAGATTTTTGCTGGTATCCATACCATTGAGGTTATTCATACAGGTCATGATTTCGACAGCACTGAACCCAGACCGGCATTCGCAATAGCACCCAATATCTTTTGTCTTTATAAAGATGAAAACAGAATTTATCTTCCTTTATCCCATAACTTTACTCTCAGCTTTATTACTGGCGTTGCATCATATTTCAATCCGCGAATAGACGTTTTTTCTCCTCGTCCCGAGCGGCTAAAATGCAGCCAAGATCGGAGCCTAAACTTTTTCAAGGTCTCGTTTGATTACATTGACAATGTAATGACAACAATCGATATGTATAATGTTGGCTCTTCCAGTACTTTTTATTCAGCCTATGAGCTAAGCAAGCTTAATGAATATCTGGATAAGCAGGATTTGGATCATGGCTATTATTATACGCCGGAAAACCCTGTGCTGTGGCAATCTGCTCAGGAGGATGAATTATGAATGCGGATGCCGAAGGGTATTTCAGCGATCTTATCGAGGCCAAAAAATTTAATGGCTATACGCTGGTCAGCGGAGAAGACTGGCAGAAGCCCACAGTCGACGAAATCCAGCTGGTCAGGGGACTTATCTCCCTTACTGACAGCCAGCTGGCCAACCGGCTGGCTGTGAACGAGCGGACAATCCGGAAGTGAAAATCAGGCTAGGCCAGTATGGTGTACACGACCTGGTGCTGGCTGGCCGGACTGGGGATGCCGCTCGATAAGATTATCAATGGCTGAAGATACGTTTCCAGATGCGTCTGAAAATGAAGCGTCTCTGATATCGCCAGTGAGAACGGTAAATATGGGGGAGACGGTCATAGTTTTTCCAGAATAATGTCCAGCCCTGATACCCCTTCACTACTAACTGAATGATGCAGCCGGTTTGAAAGATGCCATATGCGATGGCGGTGAGGATGAGAAATACAGTCATACGATGTTCCTTATGTAAAACTGTATTTAGGAAATCCGACGCGGCCTTTAAGACCGCCTTCCAAAAAAATGAAAAAAAGTTTTCTCAGACCTTTTGTTGCGATATTGGCACCACCATTCCATTAGTTTTGCTTACTAAGCAATAATCTCCTCATCACAACAATTAACTGGTTTTTGTGCTTAACCCGCAACAATTAGTCTTATCTTCTCCGCAGATCCGGTTTTCGGCAAAGTAGGATCTCGACCACAGCAAGCCTGTTTTGCTTTGCATCCGTAAATGCGGCAAACCGTTGAACGGCAGCATAATACCTGGTTCCATGACCAGGTTGAGGAAGGACGTCAGCAACTCGGCTGAACACCAACTAGAACACCTGTGCGGTGTATATCCCTAAATCAGCACTCGACAGGGCGTTCTCCGATAACGGGAAATGTGGACGCTCTGGGCGAGTTATTCGCCTCCTGTAGCTGGCTGATTCAGCCCTCCGCTGAGCCTAACGTCTTGCTTCTCCTGGCCGGAGAATGTTGTTAACGTAGATCAAAAACTGTAGATGTAACGGACTACGGCACTCAGGCGTTTTATCGAGAATCATAGTCTGATTGAAAGGTGGTCTTTTCAGATAGGAGAAGAATAATTATGGCAGATACAGATGTGGATTTGATTCTTTTCGGTATAAGGGCTCAACTGGACTACTGCGTTCAGTTGAATATACGGTGTGAGCGTCGCAAAAATGAGCTTCAGCATCGTCAGAACCTGCTTTTTAAAGAGATTACTGATGCCCTGAAGAAATATGAATCTATAGGCTTTGGCATTATTTTTACTGGTGATCATGATCTGTGTTGTAGGACATCAGAAGGGGACTCTTTTCCATTTCCTCTGCCAGCTTTTTCAATAGTACGTACGTGCGAACAAAAGAAAAAAAGACGCCTTCATTTTAAACCCAGAGTTAATGATAACGGCGCGATCTCATACACTTTAGAAAACGATTACGATGTAATTTTAGGAGAACTGTCATGGCAAGCGTGCTCACCCGGACAGAATGATGGCTACTGGTTTATAAATGCAGTGCGACGTAGTCATGAGAGCATCAAGAGTTGTCCTTTTAATTTTAAAGGAGCTGAAATGTTGTTTGCAATACTGTGTAACTAACCGTCTGAGGCGAAGGTGACTATGGGTTTACGCTGACACTCAGGCAACCAGAATTGTTTATCGGATGTGCTCCGGCATACGTAAATCCTACACCGGAGCTAAGGAGGGATTACTTCTGAAGGTGCAGCTCCTTCAGATTTGTTTCAAAGTAATCAACATAAATTCGTTCATTTTTGGGCTTCATTATCAGCTGAATACCGTTGGGAACGGGCGGACATGAGGCCCGGTAGGTAAACATCTCATCCTGGATATTCCGGAGCGTATAAGCCAGTTGCTCTTCTTCTGCCCTTCCGGACACCCTTATGCCGGATAATTCCTTCTCAACGTACTTTTTCAGCTTCTCGCTTCTTTTCATACTGCTGCGATTATCCAGAAACTGAAGCAAGAAATAGCGGATGACCGGCAGTGTGAACACCACATAGAAGAGGATCTCATTCAGCCCGGATTTCATGACGATGCCGTAAACAAGCATCGCGACAGGCGAGACAATAAAAGCGGAAAGATAAAATACGTGCAGAACCTCCCTGAGCGATTTGTCCCAGCCGAGATTTTTTCCGTGGCAAAGGAGCGCCATTACGGCCTGCGGCGCGTCATACACCTTACTGACGTACCACCCCTCTTCGCCAAATCGCTTTCGTGCTTTTTCCGGGCTGTCTCTAAAATATGCAGCTTCCCGGATGATGTCATCCCGTGGGATCTCCTCCACCTTCAGTTCATTACGCCGGATGCCAAGTACCCGGCAGTCGTACATTTCCTGGATTGAGGCTGCCTTCCTGCGCAGAGCCGAGATGTGTCCACTGATAACAATGTTAAAGGTAAGCACCAGGAGTCCATATAACCCCAACAGCGAAGACAACAACTCTGAATCGACAAATTCCCGGCTCCGGTTGTATACGGTAACGAAAGAAAGCAGGAGCGGTACGATGATGCTGAAGAGAAAATTCAGTCTGTTCCAGTTTTTTACCCTGTCGTAGACACGGGCCTGCGCATACAGTAAATCCATGTTTTCTCTGGTCGACTGGTTTGTGTAAATGGCATTCATGGTTCACCCGTAAACAGGAAAGAACGGCCCGAACACATCGCGCCATTTATTGATGGATTTTTCATACTCTTTATTATTTTCAAACCATCTCGCCTCCGATACCTTTTGCGCATCGAGATAACATCTGTCCGATATCGCCTTACGTGCCTCGGCTGAAAGTGAGTTGATATCACCCTGTATGCCTTTGGGATCGTTGACAGAGTACCGCACGGATTGACCAAGGTGGCGGAAAAGAGCTTCCAGCTCCATGTCAACAAACGATGAGCAGGATGTCCTGCCAGCGTAATAGTCCAGAATCAGCGTTTCCAGCAGGTAGGAACTCATGGATGGCATCGTCGGTCGCCGCTGCCAGTATTTGACTGCTCTGATGACATTGAGCACATTGCCGTTATTCTGCACATTGATAGTAGTGACTCTGTCCCTGTCTTTACGGGGGTCGGTAAACTTCCAGTGGCCGTTGCCATCGGGGATCAGGTAGTAAGTCCGTCCAAAGGCATCTTCGCTGGTAATAAAGCAGGGGACGATGTCAAAATTCCAGTCCTTGCTGACCAGTTTCAGCGTGACAGCTTCCTGGTTACGCCTGATATCAGCTTGGGCGTACTGGGCAATGTCCTGCAGGCGGTTTTTAAAGGCATTCAGAATTCTGACGGAGCAGACGGTGTCAGCTCCGGAATGGCGGTAACTGTGCAGACGTGACCCCTCTCCGGAGGAGGTTACAGTTATCCGGTCACTCAGGATGGTATAGGTGGCACCTTGCCCGGTTAAGCCAAACATCAGATCGATATCATCAAGCGGACGGATTTTGGTTCTTCTGGCAAAGGAGCCAAAGGCAATATGGATCGCTGGGAAACTCACCGGAAATTTATCGTCCTTCTCAAAATCATTCATCTTACCGATAAGCCAGTCGCGACTTGCACGCGCGTCATCGGTATCTGCCTTTTTGAGATTCACGGTATCTTTCATAAATTCGTTAAAGGCAGCTATTACTGTGGTCGCCATGTTCAGTCCTTTAATTATTTATTACAAAAGGCGCAGGGCTCTGTCGTACATCTGAACATTCCAGTGCCCAGGAAGAGTCGGTACAGTTTATTCTTAGTACCGCAAGTTCACTACCGTCTCGCTCTCTACAAGGGCATATAATTTACATGGGAAATATGAGCCTCGTTCTTTCATTGATAATTATTCAATGTATTTCAGTTATTAATGACAAATAAGCAATAATGCAATTAAGTTAAAAATATATCATTAGTATTGCATTATCAGCACAAATCCTTCTTCCCCTCTCCTGAGATCCGAAAAAAGTAATAATCGGAAAATTGAAAAAGCCGCAAAGCGGCTTTTTCTGCATGTTCTACATGCCTGAGGAAATCAGGTTTTACTGAGCCATGAGCCGTAAACTTCCCTGCGCCGCTCAAAGGCCTCCCGCCCGCCCTCCATCACAGAAATGATATGTTGTTGTACTGGCGGGGCATCCACACCGCCAGCGGATGTCTGGATCTTTCCGCCCGCATATTTACAGGTACAGACATTCTCTGCATCTCCCAGCACCGGTATGTTGGCATTATGAGTGGCAAAGATAAACTGGGTACGGGGTTTCATTGTCCGGATGATTTTAATCACGTCGTCATAAATAGTCTGATTGTCCAGGTCATCTTCGGGCTGATCGATGATCACCACATCATTATCCTGCTGATTCAGAACAAACAGCATTAAAGCGGAGGCGCGCTGACCCAGCGAATGTTGTTCCAGGGGCTTGCCCCGGAATTCAATGGTGTAGGTATTCGGGATCTGCCAGACAATCAGCGATTCTATCTGCTGTTCCAGATACACGCTGAATGTCTCTGCAGAACCGCTGATAATCCCCGGCAGTTTATCCCTGTTCAGCCAGAGCTCGCCAAAATCTCTGAAGCTGTCAGCCACGGTCTGGTAAGTACTTTCCCGCAGCCGGCTGCCGGTGAAGGCCTCTTTCAGAACGGCCTGCATGGCTTTTTTGTCGTTTGCAAAGGATGGCACGATCTTCAGAGGCGAATCGGCCTGGCTGATGCCGGTCAGCACGGCTTCAATTTCCTGATACTCTTCCACCCACAGTTCATGCAATCGGTTCAGCGCTTCTGTCAGATTTTTCTCCAGTAACGCCTGACTGCTTTCAGCCCGGGTCAGCTCGGCAATTTTCTGTTGCGCAAGTTCCAGCCCGGCCTTCAGTTTCAGAAAGTCAGCCGGATCGGCTTTTTCCACGCCTGCCTGCCGTAGCTCTTCAGCTAGGCCACGCTCTATTTCGGCAAATTCTTCCGTCAGCGCCAGCTTTTTCTCCAGAAAAGCCTGCTGCTTTGTATCGAGTTCTGTGAGAAGCTGGCGGGCGCCGTCCACAATCGTGCTCAGGGAGCTGAGATGAGCGGTAAAGCGGTCATATCCCTCACGATAATCATCAATATCCGCTTGGTTATGGGGGGACTCATGTTTTTGATCCTGCTTCAGCTCATCGAGTGTTTCCCTGATCACGTCCTGCATACTGTCCAGCGCCCGAGTTGCTCGTGCAGTAGTACTGCTGAGGTAGCGCTCATCCCGTCCGAAGGTGGTCTGACGCGCCAGTTTTTCTTCCATACCGTGCTGGGCATAAAAGCGCAGGCGGAACTGCGCATCCTTCTCTTTCGCCTGCCATTCACCGAGTGTTTCTCCTGATGTTTTCAGACGACGATACTCGCGTAACTTGTCAAGGACGACCTCTTCCTGCTGGCGGATTTTGTTTCGCACGGCAGCCAGGCGTTCTCCAACCAGTTTTTCAATCAGGTCGTGTTCAAATCCGGCCCCGGTATTGGACAGATCTTTCTGGCCAAAATACACCGGCTTGTGCAGCACCGTTTCCCTCAGCGTCACCCCGTGCTGGATCTGTCCGTCAAAAATGATCTGCGGCTCCTGACCGAAGATACGGACTATCTGATAGGTCCGCCCGTGACGGCATACGGCCTCAACGGTAATCTTCCCCCCGCTTTTGAGTAAATTACTGACCAGATTTTCTTTGTAATCGCGGTCAGAAGCCTTCTCGCCAAACGGAATGTCCAGGGCATACCGGAGCCCTTCAAGGATGGAGGATTTGCCGCTGCCGCGGATTCCTATCAGGGTGTTCAGCTCCGGAGATAATTTCACTACTGTTCCGCCAAGCGAACCGGCTCCCTCGAATGCTATCTGGCGGATATGGCTGTGCCTCAGTGCTGGTTTCTCCCTGCTGACGCGGTGCGGGAAATCCTGTAGCGCAAAGCGGACAGCCTCAAAACTGTAATCCCCCAGTTTCAGATAGCTGGCGACCTTTCTGGCACCAATGTGATCCAGCGTTTTGGCATCGCATCCCTGGACTTCGGCAGGGTAGCGTTCACCGAGCACGTCCTTAATTTTGACCCGCAGGTCGTGGGTCATCACCTTCTGAAATCCCGTTACGCGTCGGCGGATAAGCTCGTTATCAAAAAGCTCTCTGATCCTGCCAGGGCTCAGCCCGCCCCATAATCCGTTAGGGGCCTCCACGTGGGCAAACACAATAAAGTAATCCCGTTCGTACCGGTCAAGGCGCTGGATAGTCTGTGTTATATTTTCTGTTGAACGGGCATTTTCGTTCTCAAAATTATCAATGCCCGCAAACGTGGAAGTCAGGAAACTTTCAATATGGTTTGTCTGCTGCGGATTGATAAACCATTCATCAGCAAACACTACTAGTGTGTGTACACCGGCTTGGCCATCATTAACGGATAGCTCCACGCCGGGAAGCAGTTCTATGCCTTCATGGCGCGCAGCTTTGCGCAGTGCCTTAAACTCACCGGGATCGAATTTATTGTGATTGGTGATCACGCCGACGCCCACTTCAGCCGCTTTCAGGGCACTGACGTAGTCGCGAATATATCTGTCGGATTCACCGGCATAGCGAAATTCTTTATCTGCACGGGTATGAAGATGAAAATCTACCTTGACCCAGCAGGAGCCATTCTCAAATACAGGATACATTCCTTGATACCTTTATTCAGTTGCTGATAAATGCCCGAAGGCTTTGAATAATTTTATTCATATTAAGGCGATTTCGTTCCGGCTTCATTTTATTTCCGTCAAGGGTTAATCAATATTTGATCTGAACCCGAAGCACATGTAACGGTTACGCATGAGAGGTGGGCTTTCTTTCCGGTGTGCTGATTGCAGCAACAGAGTGTGATGATTGTTGCCTATCATGCAATGTTGAAATAAAAGCAATAATAATTGGTAATTATTGCTTTATTTGTATTAGTTTCTTTCACTTCTCGCAGAGATCCGAAAACTCCTGGTTCCGGATCCGCAGATCCTTCGCTGCCGTCCGTTGGCCAGATTTCACAGGATGTTGTGTTCATGCCCGCTGACATAACACTGTATGTTGTGTTTATTCCCGTGTTCGCGAGCCAGTCATCAGCGGCAGAAAAGATCACTTCGCTTATTCACTGATCGTGATCAACTTCCTGAAATTCCTGAATCCTATAAAAATCGGATCATGAAAAAACAGTTATTCTGTAATTTAGCATGGTTACTACATTGCTGGTTATTACTGCCATGGTTACTTTTTGTGTTGGTTATTGATGTGAGTGTTAATAATAGCCTGATAACAATATTCCATTGCCTGAGGCATGCTATAGCGTAATACTGGTGTATACTTAATTGTGTATAGAGAGTATGTAGGATGAGGTGCATTATGAAGCAGCGCATTACAGTCACCGTCGACAGTGACAGCTATCAGTTGCTCAAGGCATATGATGTCAATATCTCCGGTCTGGTAAGCACCACCATGCAGAATGAAGCCCGTCGTCTGCGTGCCGAACGCTGGAAAGCGGAAAATCAGGAAGGGATGGCTGAGGTCGCCCGGTTTATTGAAATGAACGGCTCTTTTGCCGACGAGAACAGGGACTGGTGAAATGCAGTTTAAGGTTTACACCTATAAAAGAGAGAGTCGTTATCGTCTGTTTGTGGATGTCCAGAGTGACATTATTGACACGCCCGGGCGACGGATGGTGATCCCCCTGGCCAGCGCCCGCCTGCTGTCAGATAAAGTCTCCCGTGAGCTTTACCCGGTGGTGCATGTCGGGGATGAAAGCTGGCGCATGATGACCACCGATATGGCCAGTGTGCCGGTCTCCGTTATCGGGGAAGAAGTGGCCGATCTCAGCCACCGCGAAAATGACATCAAAAACGCCATTAACCTGATGTTCTGGGGAATATAAATGTCAGGCTCCGTTATACACAGCCAGTCTGCAGTCATGGTACCGGCAGTGTATTCTGCCGGACAGCCTGCATCGCTGCCTGTTGCCATTGATTATCCGGCTGCGCTGGCACTCCGCCAGATGTCGATGGTTCATGATGAACTGCCAAAATACCTGCTCGCCCTTGAAGTGAGTGCCCTGCTCCATTACGTCCCGGATCTGCGCCGCAAGATGCTGCTGGCCACACTGTGGAACACCGGTGCGCGCATTAATGAAGCACTGGCGCTGACGCGGGGGGATTTTTCGCTCGCGCCTCCGTATCCGTTTGTGCAGCTGGCCACTCTGAAGCAGCGGACAGAAAAAGCAGCCAGGACGGCAGGAAGAACGCCAGCCGGGCAGCAGACTCACCGGCTGGTTCCGCTCTCTGACTCCTGGTACGTCAGCCAGCTGCAGACGATGGTGGCAACACTGAAAATCCCCATGGAACGGCGTAATAAACGAACAGGCAGGACAGAGAAAGCGCGGATCTGGGAAGTGACGGACAGAACGGTCAGGACCTGGATTGGGCAGGCGGTTGCCGCCGCTGCTGCTGACGGTGTGACGTTCTCTGTTCCGGTCACACCACATACGTTCCGCCATTCCTATGCGATGCACATGCTGTATGCCGGTATACCGCTGAAGGTTCTGCAGAGTCTGATGGGGCATAAGTCCATCAGCTCAACGGAGGTCTACACGAAGGTGTTTGCACTGGATGTGGCTGCACGGCACCGGGTGCAGTTTTTGATGCCTGAGTCTGATGCTATTGCGATGCTGAAACAATTATCCTGAGAATAAATGCTCTTGCCTTGCTTCCATTACTGCTGCTGAATGGTTGGATGTCAGTAAAACGGAATAAAGCTTTTGAGGTCAGCTTGGATATCGAATTTATTGTACTATAAGGGCTTCCCCGAACAGTCAACGGTTATCGATTCGGCCCCTGTTGTCAACAACGGATGAAAAGTGATCCACTTATATCTCCACCAACGGCCCAATATTGATCCACCGTTTTACTCAGGATTAGCTTCTGCTATAACCCCGGCCTTTCGTTTCTGTCTGAGTCGATAGCTTTCTCCTTTGATTTGAACGACATGTGAGTGGTGTAAGATACGGTCTAGCATCGCTGAGGTCAGTGCTGCATCACTGGCGAACGTTTGATCCCACTGCCCGAACGGCAGATAGCCTATTTCATCAATGATGAGCAGGCGGGGGGCCATTACTCCACGCTGAAGCGTCGTTTTATAACGGCCCTGACGTTGTGCCGTAGATAACTGAAGTAACAGATCTGCTGCTGTTGTGAAGCGAACTTTGATACCTGCACGGACTGCTTCATAGCCCATCGCTATTGCCAGATGGGTTTTCCCCACACCTGATGGCCCCAGTAATACGATATTTTCATTACGTTCTATGAAGCTGAGTGAGCGTAACGACTGGAGTTGCTTCTGCGGTGCTCCGGTGGCGAATGTGAAGTCATACT
>SKDY01001905.1_pt1 | contig 11835 bp, 6 predicted proteins | sample 4826591 | NCBI WGS metagenome assembly SKDY01 (sample SAMN11008823, study PRJNA524170) | human gut metagenome | biome: Human fecal sample; material: Feces; isolation source: fecal sample from pouch patient p10, p22 | host: Homo sapiens | place: Israel: Tel-Aviv | collected 2016-06-15
GATTGGCCAGCACGTTTTTACCGCTCATCGTCTCGACCGGCCCACCTCCGGCGTGCTGCTGATGGGATTGTCGAGCGAGGCGGGCCGGCTGCTGGCGCAACAGTTCGAGCAGCACCAGATCCGGAAGCGCTACCATGCGATCGTCCGCGGCTGGCTGATGGAAGAGGCGCTGCTGGATTACCCGCTGGTGGAGGAGCTGGATAGAATCGCCGATAAGTTCGCCCGCGAAGATAAAGGGCCGCAGCCAGCGGTAACCCACTACCGCGGTCTGGCGACAGTGGAGATGCCAGTGGCGACTGGGCGCTATCCCACCTCGCGCTATGGGCTGGTGGAACTGGAGCCGAAAACCGGCCGCAAGCACCAGCTGCGCCGTCATCTGGCCCACCTCCGTCATCCGATCCTCGGCGACAGCAAGCACGGCGATCTGCGGCAAAACCGCAGCGCCGCGGAACATTTCGGCTGTCACCGCCTGATGCTGCACGCCAGCGAGCTGTCGTTAACCCATCCTTTTACCGGCGAGCCGCTGACCCTGCGCGCCGGTTTTGACGACGTCTGGATGCGCGCGCTGTCGCAGTTTGGCTGGCGCGGGCTTCTCCCGCTAAATGAAAGGGTTGAGTTTGCCGACGACAGCGGTCAGGATGAAGAGAATAAGGTCAATCCAGGGAGATAATAGCATGGCGGAAGTCGGAATTTTTGTCGGCACCATGTACGGCAACTCGCTGCTGGTCGCGGAAGAAGCGGAAGCGATCCTCAGCGGACTGGGACACAAGGCTACCGTGTATGAGGATCCGCAGGTCAACGACTGGGAATCCTACACGGGTAAGTATGTGCTGGTGGTCACCTCCACCACCGGGCAGGGCGATCTGCCGGACAGCATCGTCCCGCTGTATGAGGGCATCAAAGATATGTATCAGCCTCACCTGCGGTACGGCATTATCGCGCTCGGCGACAGCACCTATGCCAACTTTTGCGGCGGCGGCCTGAAGTTCGATCAGCTGCTGCAGGAGCAGGGCGCGAAGCGCATCGGCGAGATGCTGAAGATTGACGCCAGCGAAGACCCGGAGCCGGAGAGCGTCTCCAATCCGTGGGTTGAGCAGTGGGCCACCCTGCTCGCATAAAAGCGCTGCCCTCTCCCTACGCAGAGGGCGCTCTTTCAATACGTCGCGGCCAGATACGCGGACGTCAAAATAGTAGCGCTTTCCAGGCGCTACGCCTTTAGGCAAACGCCACAATATCCTTAACAATATCATGGCTTAAGCCAGCCAGTTTCACCGGGTCAAGTGAGGTATTTCACACTCCGGCCCTTTTTGCTGCGCTATGCGGCGCCAGCGGCGCTGGCTTTTCATTTCCGTGAACTTCCCCCCATTCTTTCAGGCATTCGCCACAAACCACCTGCAATAGCGGCGTAAAAGCTGTGTGGATGCACGGTGAGCCGCGGTGTGCCTCTTCATATACTGCTCCAGCCAGTGATAAATGCAGTGCCAGATATAACGACAACTATCAAAACACGACCACGTCATTCTGATTACCCTACAGGTTGTGCTGTTCAGAATGAACGTAGCTAAACGCTATGATTCAGGAGTACAACAATGAGTTCATTAAGTCAGGCGGCGACGGCGGCTGAAAAGCGCACCAACGCCCGCTACTGGATAGTGGTGATGCTGTTTATCGTCACCTCTTTTAACTATGGCGACCGGGCGACGCTGTCGATCGCCGGTTCGGAAATGGCCAGGGATATCGGCCTTGATCCGGTGGGGATGGGGTATGTGTTCTCCGCCTTCTCATGGGCTTATGTCATCGGCCAGATCCCGGGCGGCTGGCTGCTCGACCGCTTCGGCTCGAAGCGCGTCTATTTCTGGTCGATCTTCATCTGGTCGATGTTTACCCTGCTGCAGGGCTTCGTCGATATCTTCAGCGGCTTTGGCATTATCGTTGCGCTGTTTACCCTGCGCTTCCTCGTCGGCCTTGCCGAGTCGCCGTCATTCCCCGGCAACAGCCGGATCGTCGCCGCCTGGTTCCCGGCGCAGGAGAGGGGGACAGCGGTATCGATTTTTAACTCCGCCCAGTACTTTGCCACCGTTATTTTCGCGCCGATCATGGGCTGGCTGACGCATGAAGTGGGTTGGTCGCATGTGTTCTTCTTTATGGGCGGGCTGGGGATTGTGATCAGCTTTGTGTGGCTGAAAGTGATCCACGATCCGAACAACCACCCGGGCGTGAACCAGAAAGAGCTGGACTATATCGCCGAAGGCGGGGCGCTGATCAACATGGATCAGAAGAGCAGCGCGCAGAAAGTGCCGTTTAGCGTCAAAATGGGGCAGATCAAGCAACTGATCGGCTCGCGGATGATGATCGGCATCTATATCGGTCAGTACTGCATCAACGCCTTAACCTACTTCTTTATCACCTGGTTCCCGGTTTATCTGGTGCAGGCGCGCGGCATGTCGATCCTCAAAGCCGGCTTTGTCGCCTCGATTCCGGCGGTGTGCGGCTTTGTCGGCGGGGTGCTGGGCGGGGTGATCTCCGACTGGTTAATGCGCCGCACCGGCTCGCTGAACATTGCGCGCAAAACGCCGATTGTGCTGGGGATGCTGCTCTCCATGACCATGCTGATGTGTAACTATGTCAACGTGGAGTGGATGGTGATCGGCTTTATGGCAATGGCCTTCTTCGGCAAAGGGATCGGCGCCCTCGGCTGGGCGGTGATGGCGGATACCGCGCCGAAAGAGATTAGCGGTCTCTCCGGCGGTCTGTTCAATATGTTCGGCAATATCTCCGGCATCGTCACCCCGATCGCCATCGGCTATATCGTCGGCACCACCGGCTCGTTCAACGGCGCGCTGATCTACGTCGGTATCCATGCCCTGGTGGCGGTGCTGAGCTATCTGGTGCTGGTGGGCGATATCAAACGTATCGAACTGAAACCTGTAGCGGGACGTTAATCATGACTACTCAATCCAGCCCGATTATCACAGAGATGAAGGTCATTCCGGTGGCCGGGCACGACAGCATGCTGCTGAACATCGGCGGAGCGCATAACGCATGGTTTACCCGCAATATCGTGGTGTTAACCGATAACGCCGGCCATACCGGCGTCGGCGAAGCGCCCGGCGGAGAGGTCATCTACCAGACGCTGCTGGCGGCGATCCCGCAGGTGGTGGGCCAGGAGGTCGCCCGACTCAATCGCGTGGTGCAGCAGGTGCACAAAGGCAATCAGGCGGCGGATTTCGACACCTTCGGCAAAGGGGCGTGGACCTTCGAACTGAAGGTTAACGCGGTGGCGGCGCTGGAAGCGGCGCTGCTGGACCTGCTCGGCCAGGTGCTTAATGTGCCGGTCTGCGAGCTGCTGGGCCCGGGTAAGCAGCGTGATGCCGTCACCGTGCTGGGCTACCTGTTCTATATCGGCGATCGGCAGAAAACCGACCTTGGTTATCTGGACCATACGCCGGGCGATCACGAATGGTACCGCCTGCGCCACCAGCAGGCGTTGAGCAGCGAGGCGATAGTGCGTCTGGCGGAAGCCGCCCAGGATCGCTACGGTTTCAAAGACTTTAAGCTCAAAGGCGGCGTGCTGCCCGGCGAGCAGGAGATTGACACCGCGCGGGCGCTGAAAAAGCGTTTCCCGGATGCGCGCATCACCGTCGACCCTAACGGCGCCTGGCTGCTGGATGAGGCCATCGCGCTGTGTAAAGGGCTGCAGGATGTTCTGACCTACGCCGAAGATCCGTGCGGCGCCGAGCAGGGTTTCTCCGGCCGGGAGGTGATGGCCGAGTTCCGCCGCGCCACCGGGCTGCCGGTCGCCACCAATATGATAGCCACTAACTGGCGCGAAATGGGCCATGCGGTGATGCTCAACGCCGTCGATATCCCGCTGGCGGACCCGCACTTCTGGACGCTCTCCGGCGCGGTGCGGGTGGCGCAGCTGTGCGACGACTGGGGGCTCACCTGGGGCTGCCATTCCAACAACCACTTTGATATTTCCCTGGCGATGTTTACCCACGTCGGCGCCGCCGCGCCGGGCAACCCCACCGCCATCGATACCCACTGGATCTGGCAGGAGGGCGACGCGCGCCTGACCAAAAATCCGCTGCAGATTATTAACGGCAGCATTGCCGTGCCAGACGCGCCGGGACTCGGCGTGGAACTTGACTGGGAGCAGGTGCGCAGAGCCCATGAGGCCTATAAAGCGCTGCCGGGCGGCGCGCGCAACGACGCAGGCCCGATGCAGTACCTGATCCCCGGCTGGACATTCGACCGCAAACGTCCCGTTTTCGGCCGCCACTAATTAAAAAGGATGATGCTATGACGACTTTCTCTTCAACGCCCGTTGTCACCACCATGCAGGTGATCCCGGTTGCCGGCCATGACAGCATGCTGATGAACCTGAGCGGCGCGCACGCCCCGTACTTCACCCGCAATATCGTAATTATCAAAGATAACGCCGGCCATACCGGCGTCGGTGAAATCCCGGGCGGTGAAAAAATTCGCCAGACCCTGGAGGATGCCATTCCGCTGGTGGTGGGCAAAACGCTGGGCGAGTATAAAAACGTGCTGGGCGCGGTGCGCAATCAGTTTGCCGACCGCGACGCCGGGGGCCGCGGCCTGCAGACCTTTGACCTGCGCACCACCATTCACGTGGTGACCGGCATCGAAGCGGCACTGCTGGATCTGCTGGGCCAGCACCTTGGGGTCAACGTCGCCTCGCTGCTAGGCGATGGCCAGCAGCGCAGCGAAGTCGAAATGCTGGGCTATCTGTTCTTTGTCGGTAATCGCCATGCGACGCCGCTGGCCTATCAGAGCCAGCCGGATGAGCAGTGCGAGTGGTATCGCCTGCGCCATGAAGAGGCGATGACGCCGGATGCGGTGGTCCGCCTGGCGGAAGCGGCGTATGAAAAATATGGTTTCAACGACTTTAAGCTGAAGGGCGGCGTGCTGGCCGGTTTTGAAGAAGCCGAAGCGATCAGCGCCCTGGCGAAGCGCTTCCCGAATGCTCGCGTCACTCTCGACCCGAATGGCGCCTGGCTGCTTGAGGAGGCCATTCAGATTGGTAAACAGCTGAAGGGCGTGCTGGCCTATGCGGAAGATCCGTGCGGCGCCGAACAGGGCTTCTCCGGCCGCGAAGTGATGGCCGAGTTCCGCCGCGCGACGGGCCTGCCGACCGCCACCAATATGATCGCCACCGACTGGCGGCAGATGGGCCATACGCTGTCGCTACAATCGGTGGATATTCCGCTGGCAGACCCGCACTTCTGGACCATGCAGGGGTCGGTGCGCGTAGCGCAGATGTGCCATGAGTTCGGTCTGACCTGGGGTTCGCACTCTAATAATCACTTCGACGTGTCGCTGGCGATGTTCACCCACGTCGCGGCAGCGGCGCCGGGCAAGATCACCGCTATCGATACCCACTGGATCTGGCAGGAGGGCAACCAGCGTCTGACCAAACAACCTTTTGAAATCAAAGGCGGCATGGTGCAGGTACCGAGTACCCCGGGCCTGGGGGTTGAGCTGGATATGGACCGCGTGATGCAGGCAAATGAGCTATATAAGAAACATGGTCTTGGCGCCCGCGACGATGCGATGGCGATGCAGTATCTGATCCCGGGCTGGACCTTTGACAACAAGCGTCCATGCATGGTGCGCTAAAAGTCCGCCGGCCTCTGCGGGGGCCGGCATTGCGCGACAGCGCCAGGGGTTGGCTCAGAGTAAGGACAGCAGATGAAAATAGTGATCGCACCGGATTCCTGGAAGGAGAGCCTGAGCGCGCTGGAAGTGGCCAGTGCGATAGAGCAAGGCTTTCGCGAGATTTATCCTGACGCCGAGTACGTCAAGCTGCCGGTTGCCGATGGTGGGGAAGGGACGGTGGAAGCCATGGTGGCGGCGACCGGCGGGCTTCTGGTTCCGCTGACGGTCACCGGGCCGCTGGGCGAGCCGGTTGAGGCATTTTACGGGCTGTCCGGCGATCGCCAGTGCGCCTTTATCGAAATGGCGGCGGCCAGCGGCCTGGAGAGCGTCCCGCCGGCGCAGCGTAACCCGCTGCTGACCACTTCCTGGGGTACCGGGGAGCTTATCCGCCATGCGCTGGACGCCGGGGTAAGACAGATCATTATTGGTATTGGCGGCAGTGCGACCAATGACGGCGGCGCCGGGATGGCGCAGGCGCTGGGGGCGAAACTGCTGACCGCCGAGGGCCAGCAAATCGCCTCCGGGGGCGGCGCGCTGGAGACGCTGGCGCGAATCGATCTCAGCGAACTCGATTCGCGGCTGGCAGATTGCCGGAGTGACGTTGCCTGCGACGTCACCAACCCGTTGACCGGCCCGCAGGGCGCCAGCGCGGTGTTCGGCCCGCAAAAAGGGGCGACGGCGCAGATGATCGACCGGCTCGATAGCGGCCTACGGCACTATGCCCGGATTATCGCCCGCGATTTAGATATCGACGTGCTGAGCCTTGAGGGCGGCGGCGCGGCGGGCGGCATGGGTGCGGCGCTGTATGCGTTCTGTGGTGCTCAGTTGCGTCCGGGCATTGAGATTGTCACCGATGCGCTACAGCTGGCTGAGCGGGTGGCGGATGCCGATTTAGTGATCACCGGCGAAGGGCGTATCGATAGCCAGACGATCCACGGCAAAGTGCCGGTGGGGGTGGCGAGGGTGGCGAAGCGTTTTAACGTCCCGGTGATCGGGATTGCCGGCAGTCTTACCGCCGATGTTGGCGTCGTGCATCAGCACGGGCTGGATGCGGTATTCAGCGTGTTGTATACCATCTGTACCCTTGATGAAGCGTTGGCCAATGCCGCCGCCAACCTGCGAATGACGGCGCGTAACGTAGCCGCGGTTTTGCAGATGGGCGACAGGCGGTAACCCGGCTGGCGCAGTGGTATTTGTAGCCCGGATAAGGTGCGTAGCACCGCGATCCGGGAACCATCCCCGGTGGCGCTTACGCTAACCGGGGCTACCAACCGAATACCGGACCGTAGGACGTAGCCCGGATGAGGCGCGTAGCGCCGCTATCCGGGGTTTACACCCCCATCCGGCACGCTTCGCGGGCCACATTATCCATCTCATCTAACAGCTCAAGCAGCTCCGGCTCCAGATCCTCGGCGGCGGTGCCTGCCCGCAGCTGACTTTCCAGGGTATGGCACAGCTTTTTCAGCCGCGGCACGCCGCTATAGCTGCAGCTGCCGTGCAGTTTATGGATCAGATCCACCAGCCCTTCCGGCTGCTCGCCCACCAGCTGCTCCTCAACTTTGTTACGCACCTCCGGCATAAAGGCGATCAGCATTTGCAGCATCTCCCGCGCCAGGTCCGGCTTCATGGCCGCCTGGCGCAGCGCCAGCTGCCAGTCGAGCGTCTGGTTATGATCGACGATCGGCTCTGCGGGCGGTAGCGACGCCGGAACGACGCTGTGCAGGCCGGGCTGATAGCGCAGCAGCAGTGCGTGCAGTTTCTCTTCTTCGATTGGCTTCGCCAGATAGTCGTTCATGCCGGCGCTCAGTAATTTCTCACGCTGGCCCTCCAGGGCGTGCGCGGTGACCGCAATAACCGGGGTTTGCTGATGATGGGACAGGTGATGGATAAGCTCGCAGGCGCGGATGCCGTCCATATCCGGCATCTGAATATCCATCAGGATCAGATCCATCTGCAGCTGCTTGGCCTTGTCCACCGCCTGCTGGCCGCTGTCGCAGAGGATCACCTGCTGCACAAGATCATCCAGCAGGGCGCCAATCAGCTTCAGGTTAGCCGGGTTGTCGTCGACGGCCATTACCGTCATTGGCAACTTATGACTGTCGATCTGCATCAGCGGCGCGGAGGCAAGCGCGTGGCTGGTAGCCACCAGCGCCGGTAGCAGACGGGTGGTGGTGAGCGGCTTTAACAGGCAGGCGGCAACGCCGTCGCGCTTCAGGGCTTCGGCGCTGACCTGGGCATGGCACGGCAGGGCCAGCAGTACGTTATCGGACATCGCGCAGGCTTTGGCTAATTTTTCCCGATGCGGCGACAAATCGCGCATTGAAACCGGGATACCGACCAGCAGAATGTCATACTGCGCTTCCGCCAGCGAGGAGAAGGTAGGGCTGTAGATAACCTCCAGCGGCGTAGCGGCCAGCATCTCCAGGGTACACTGCGCCGCCGTCGCGTTGGCTTCCACATAGGCCAGACGTTTGCCGACAAGCCCGTCGGTGTTCAGCGTATCCGGAATGGCGTTCGGGTTGAGATCGAGGCTGATATGGAACCAGAAGGTGGAGCCGCGGTTCGGCTGGCTGTGGAACGAAATATCCCCGCCCATCTCTTTGACCAGACGCTGAGTGATCACCAGCCCGAGCCCGGTGCCGCCGTGGCGGCGTGAAATACTGGCATCGGCCTGACGGAAGGCCTGGAATAGCCGGGACTGGTCGCGCTCGGGGATGCCGATGCCGGTATCGTGGATCTGAATTTCGATCTGTACCCGGGAATTACTGATGGCCCGCTGCTCCACCAGTACGTCGATATTGCCGTGCTCGGTAAATTTGATGGCGTTGCCCACGAGGTTGGTCACAATCTGCTGCAGACGCAGCGGATCGCCAATGACGTTATCCGGTACATTGTTCTTAATATTCAGCGTCAGCTCCAGCCCTTTATCGTGCGCGGAATGCGCCAGCAGGGTGACCACTTCATCAAGCGAAGTGCGCAGCAGGAACGGAATACTCTCCAGGATCAGCTTCCCGGCTTCCAGCTTGGAAAAGTCGAGCACGTCATTGATGATCGCCAGCAGATTGTTGGCCGAACGTTCGATGGTGGTCAGGTGGTCGCGCTGCGTAGCGTTGAGATCGGTTTTCAGCGTCAGGCGGGTAAAGCCGATCACCCCATTGAGCGGGGTGCGCAGCTCGTGAGACATATTGGCCAGGAACTCAGACTTAATGCGCGCCGCCTCCTGGGCGCGCTTTTTCGCCAGGTCCAGCTCGACGTTCTGGATCTCCATCTGCTCAAGCGTTTCCCGTAGATCGGAGGTCGCCTGGTCGACGTTGTGTTGCATCTCTTCGTGGTATGCCGCCAGCGACATGGCCATCGAGTTAATGCCATTTTTCAGCATATCCAGTTCGCCGAGCATAAAGCCTTCGACCCGGCTGTCCAGCTGTCCGCGGCGGATGCGGTCGACAGTGTTAACCATATTGCGGATTGGCCCGGTGACGTCGCGCATCAGCCTCCAGCCGAAGATTAACGCGATGCCGATACAGAACAGCATCATTACGCTGGAGATAAAAATCTCTTTGTACTGCTGGAGGCGAACCGATTTTAGATCCAGCTCCAGGGCGACGTAGCCCAGCATATTGCCCGGCATTTTAGCGTCAGATTCGGGTGATTCATCCGGAGAATAGCTTTCCGAGACAATAGGCGTGCGCAGGATCATCATGTCGCCATCGCGGATGACGCTGAGGTGACGGGGGAATGCCTCGCCTTTCGGGATCTGCAGTTCGCTGGGATTGAGCTGGTAATTGGAGGGGACAAATAAGCGGTTATGCGAATCGTACACCGAGATGGCCCGCACGATCTCCGAGTGGCGACGATGCAGAACGCTGATCAGCTGGCCGATGGATTCGCGGTTTTGCAAGTTCATGCCATATTCGCTGGAGACCGCCAGCGGTTCGATAATACTGGCGCCAGCGTCCTCCAGCTGGCGTTGCAGGTCGTTATAACGATGAGCGACAAAGAAAATACTGAGCAACAGTCCTATCAGGACGGTTGGCGCCAGAATCAGAATCATCATGCGAGCACGCAGGCTGTAGTTGGTCATGCGGTTCCATTATGGGAGAATATAGACATCATCGTTCTGTGCAGCGTCGCTGCGCCTCGCGGCGCTGCCGCTCTGAACGAGCTCGTTTTATTTGATTGAGACAACTCTCTACGATGGCGCAATTCTACTCTGCAAAACGGCGTGTGACGACGCGCCAGATCATAACCGTTACAGTCAACGACCTCGATCCCTTTGGTCAGGGTGTTGCCCGCCACCAGGGGAAGGCGCTGTTCGTGAGCGGCGTGCTGCCCCACGAGCAGGCCGAGGTGGCGCTGGTGGAAGATAAAAAACAGTACGCCCGCGCCGAGGTGAAACGCCGACTGACCGACAGCCCGCAGCGCCAGGCGCCGCGCTGCCCCCATTTTGGCGTCTGCGGCGGATGCCAACAACAACATGCCAGCGTTCCGCTTCAGCAGCAAAGTAAACGCGCCGCGCTGGGGCGACTGATGAAGCGCGAGGTAGATGACGTCATCGCCGGCGCGCCGTGGGGCTACCGCCGTCGCGCACGCTTGAGCTTGAATTATCAGCCGAAGACCCAACAATTGCAGATGGGTTTTCGCCAGGCCAACGCCAAAGCGATCGTCGATGTGGTGCAGTGCCCTGTTTTGGTGCCCCAACTTGAGGCATTGCTGCCCGCTGTGCGCGAGTGCTTAAGCGCGCTGAGCGCATTACGCCATCTCGGCCACGTCGAGCTGGTGCAGGCGGACAATGGCCCGCTGATGGTGCTGCGCCATACCGCAGCCCTGCCGGCGACAGACAGGGAAAAACTGGAACGCTTTTCGCAAACTCACGGTCTTTCCCTGTACCTCGCGCCACAAAGCGAGATACTGGAGCATATTCATGGCGAAGCGCCATGGTATACCTCAGACGGACTACGCTTAGTGTTCAGCCCGCGGGATTTTATCCAGGTCAACGACGGCGTAAATCAGCAGATGGTGCGTACCGCACTGGAGTGGCTGGATCTGCGGCCAGAGGACCGGGTGCTGGATCTGTTCTGCGGGATGGGCAACTTTACCCTGCCGCTGGCGACACGCGCCGCCCATGTGGTGGGCGTGGAAGGGGTGCCGGCGCTGGTGGAGAAGGGGCGGGAAAACGCCGCCCGCAATGGTTTATCAAATGTCACTTTCTTCCATGAAAATCTGGAAGAAGACGTCACCCGTCAGGCCTGGGCGAAGCACGGCTTTGATAAAGTGCTGCTGGACCCGGCCCGCGCCGGCGCGCCGGGCGTGATGCCGCATATAATAAAACTGGCACCGCGGCGGGTGGTGTATGTTTCCTGCAACCCGGCGACGCTGGCGCGAGACAGCGAAACCCTGTTGCAGGCTGGATATCAGATTCAACGCCTGGCGATGCTGGATATGTTCCCGCATACCGGCCATCTGGAATCAATGGTGTTGTTTGAGCGCAGGCTTACATAAGGTCATTCACAACGTCGCAGAAGAGCCACCCTGGCCATGAATGCTGACGCGACCTGCAGGATGACATGTAGAAAGTTGAGGCTTGCCGACTTCGGCAGGCCGGTCCCTTAAGGAGAGGACAATGGTTGCGGTAAGAAGTGCACATCTTAATAAAGCTGGTGAATTTGACCCGAAGAAATGGATCGCGAGTCTGGGAATTTCCAGCCAGCAGTCGTGTGAGCGCTTAGCCGAAACCTGGGATTATTGTCGCGAAAAAACGCAAGGACACCCGCAGGCGGACCTGCTGCTGTGGCGGGGCGTCGAAATGGTGGAGATCCTCTCCACCCTAAGTATGGACATCGATACGCTGCGCGCGGCGCTGCTGTTCCCGCTGGCCGACGGCGAAGTTGTCAGCGAAGAGGTGATGCAGGAGAGCGTAGGTAAATCGGTCGTGACCCTGATTCACGGGGTACGGGACATGGCCGCTATCCGCCAGCTGAAGGCTACCCATACCGACTCGGTCTCTTCCGAGCAGGTGGATAACATTCGCCGTATGCTGCTGGCGATGGTTGACGATTTCCGCTGCGTGGTCATCAAACTTGCTGAGCGTATCGCGCATCTGCGCGAGGTCAAGGACGCGCCGGAAGATGAGCGCGTTCTTGCGGCGAAAGAGTG
>SKDY01001912.1_pt1 | contig 11811 bp, 11 predicted proteins | sample 4826591 | NCBI WGS metagenome assembly SKDY01 (sample SAMN11008823, study PRJNA524170) | human gut metagenome | biome: Human fecal sample; material: Feces; isolation source: fecal sample from pouch patient p10, p22 | host: Homo sapiens | place: Israel: Tel-Aviv | collected 2016-06-15
TTTTTAGTAGTCCAACTACCTCTCCATAGTTTTCTGTTTGTTTTACTGTATTTTGTTGTTCCATTACAGTTTACCTCCTAAAGTTTTTCTATTATTGCTTTCTTACTACTACATAACGTTTGAGGTTAGGTAAAATGTAAAGGCAATGTAAAAATTTTTTTATTTTTTTTGAAACACAAAAAAAGACAGAGATTTCTCTCTGCCTTTTTCTTCCGTTCTTGTCACCAAAAACAAAATACACACATTTTAAATTAAAACGAATACACAGTAGATAGTCGAGTTCGCATCCAAGACTATCTGGATAACCAAGTTCGCATCCAAGGTTATCAAAACATTTTTTACATCAATTCACACACTAGTAAGGTAACGATTTACCTTACATTTATAATTATACGTTATTTCGATTCTGTTTGCAAGTATTTTTTAAAATTTATTTAATATTTTTTTCTATTATTCTCCAACTAAATGTTTCCATCCTAGCACTATAATCCTCTATGATAACTTCATAGTTATTCGAGAACCTTTCCGACATTTCGTTTACCAGTTCCACCATCCTACTATAAGCATCTTTATAGTACCAGAACAATTCTACACCACTAGGAGTTTCTAATACATATATCTGTTCTTCTTCTTTTACTGTTACACTTTTTGAATATGAATATTCAAATTTCCTTTTAATTTTTTCTTTTATTTTTTCTACAGTTTCATTTATACCTATGTTGCTACATAGGAAATCTTCTACTATGTCAGTTAAGAAACTTTTTTCACTATTAGGTATCATTAACACATTGCTACTGTCACCCACATATACAGTCAGTCCAGTCCATACATCCTCTAGTGAGGATGTAAGTTCATATCTATCATTTCTTTTGACTGCTACTGTTTTCTTGTACATATATTCAAACTTTTCTTTTTCTATGTTATCCATTAAATCAAGTACCGAATTTATATGGTCTTTTATATTTTTTTCAAGTTCATCTATTTCTTCTGGTTCTGGCTCTATATCAAACGGAATCTCTTTATAGAATAACCTTCTGTTTTCATATAACCATTCATCACCATCTTTTTCAACTAGTATATCACCTATTGCATACATAGAGATAAATTCTTCTGATTCAGATAAATGTATTCCATATCTTAACCTTCTTGTGTGTATTACCCTATCACACCCAGTAGGTATATTTTCTTTTCCACCTATGCCAAAACAAGTAACTAGTAATGGTTCAGTTTCATAACAGAACCCTTTATGCTTTATGTCATATAATTGTTTTATATGCTTTCCTAATTTACCAAGTATTTCTTTTGCATCATCTGCAGTTGTTTCTTTAGTAACTTCTTTTTTCAGAATATCTATTTTTTCTTGTAACATTTTTTCATACTTTCCTTCTAGTATTTGAGTTACTTCTTTTCTTACAACCTCTCTCCACATTCTATCTTCTGCTTTTTCAAATAGTGCTATTACCTTTCTCACCTTATCTAATAGTGCATAATTGTGGCAATAGTTTTCTAGCCTTTTTAATTTTTCTAGTATTTTTCCTGCAGATATAGTACCTTCTGCAAATAGTTGATATGATTTATTTATTGTATCATCTATATAAGTAATGTTTCTTTGTTCTCTTTCCTCTTGTTCTTTTTTATCATAGTATTGTATCTCACCTTTTAAGAACTCTAGCACTTCATCTGTAGTTTTTCTATTAGTTAAATCATTTATTTTATTCCAAGCATAACAAGGAGATAATTCTCCATTGTTATGTTTATTTCTTGTTTCCTCTGCAAGTTCTTTTGCAACTTCCATAGTTAACTCTAACTCTATTTCAAGTTCTTTTACTGTGAAATCTATATTATTAGGACACCCATGTCTATCTCTATAATCTACTGCTATATGTGCATCCATTTTTATTTTATCTGATTCAACTGCAACATAAAGTGTTAAACCATATGTTTGTATTGTTTCTCTGTATTCCCAGTCTAGTTCTTTCATTTCTTTTTTAGTTGGTGCTTTACCAACATACTCTTGACCAACTAAGAAGTGTACTACATTATCACCTTCGAATACTTCTACTTCCATTGCTTTTGGGAATAATTCAAGCACCTTATTTTCTACTGCATCTTTATCTCTATTTTCTTTTAGGAACTCTCCTAACTTAGTCATTCTGTTAGTTAGTGCATTCTTATTTATTGTGTTCATTTGTTTTTCCTCCATTTTTTCTGTGTGTGTTTCTATTACTATTTCTGATTCTATACCTAAGTTTCTTACAACCATTTCCTTTGCATCTAATGCTATTGCAAGTTTTTCTTTTGAACCATATTTCTTTTCTATAATTTCTTTATTTTTCTCTGGTTTGAAGTATGGTACTCCATCACCTTCCACCCAAGTTTTTCTAAGTACCTTTATTTGAGCCAGTATTGCATCCTTTAAGTTATGATGCTCTGTTTCTCCATGTAAACATATCACCATATCATGGAACTTTTTACCATCTAACTTCATAGTCACATAAGTCTTATTATATCCATTACCTTTTTCTGGTGCTTGGTATCTTCTTCTTTTGTAGTTCTCATTAGCATCTGCATAACTAGCATCTTTTATTTCTTCAACTTTACCTTCACCATCTATATCAAATGTAACTTCTTTTGATAATAGTTCTTGTTCTTTTTTAACTAAGTTCTTTTTTAGTCTTTCTACTTCTAAATAGTTTTCCTTATAATCTGCAAAAACATCTTGCCAACAATCATATTTTTTATCTGATTCTTCAAAGAACTTTACAAGTTCTCTTTCTAGTTCTTCTGTATCTTCATAAAACACTCTACCTTCATGTCCTAATTCTCTAAGTAAACCACATAAAGTAGAACCAGATAAACTTACTAAATCTTTTACTAAGTTTTCTTTTCTTTTTCTTTCTTTTTCTTCTGCTTTGAATAACTCATATGATTTTCTAGCATCTGCTAATATTCTACGATTATTTTTTGTATCTGCAGTAAAGTAGAATCCATACTTTTCATACACCTTGTTTAATGTGTTTATTATTGTACCAAGTTTTTGGTATTCTTTTATTTCTCCATTTGGTAACCATATGTCACCTAATCCGAACTCTGGTTGGAAGTTACCAACTCTTATATAAGATACTCTTGATGAATATTTTTCCATTATGCATAAGTATAAGTCTATGTGACCATCTTTTGTTATTACTATTTCTGTACCATATGTACCTTCATTATTTTCTAGTACCCATGTGTCCACACCAGTTGTTCTGTGGTCTATTTTTTCTAATGTTTGTTTAGCACTTTCAAGTGCATATCCTTGTAATAATCCTTTTTCTACTGATTCCTCTAATACTCTTACGTTTCTTACCATTTTTTCTTTACCATCCTTCATTTTAATTTCTTGTGTATTATTTTTTGTTTTTGTTTCTGTACTTACAAGTGTACTCACATTGTACTTATCTGTCAAGTATCTTTTCTCTATTGAACCACCATTGCATACTTCTGTGTACCCTTGTGTCATTATGTTGTACACTTCATGTAAATCTCTTTCAACCATGTTCATAGCATATTCTTCTTTTGTTACAAACTTTGGCTCATAGTCCATATAATCTTTTGTATCAAACTTGTGTATTAGGAACTTATCTCCACATATTATTTTTAATACTATTGCTAAGTTTTCTAATATCATCTTTCTAAATTCTTGGAACTTCTCATTGTTTCTTTCTTTAGTTATTAATATTTCTTTCATTTCTTCTTTACCATCCTTCGTTTTAATTTTTTGTGTGTATTGTGTGTATTTGAATATTTATATTCAACTGGAATGTGAGTTTTTGGTAGGAACTCACTTTAAAAACCTTATGTATGTTATATTCCTAAAGATTCTCTTAATTGTTCAAATGTTATTTCTCTTTCTTCATACTGTCTTATAAGTTCCCATCTATTAACTCCATCTTTTATTTTTAATGTCATTGGGTATGGGTAACTTCTAAATTCTTCTATATAGTTTAGTTCTTGTTCTTCTTTTGTGAACACCTCGTCTTTTTTGAACCTTCCTATAACCTTGTAATCATCTGAATAAGATGCTTGTAAACAAGTGAATGTTCTTACATGGTATTTTCCATTTTCAAATACTACATTGCATTCATCATATGCTTTTAATATGTTCTTTATTTCTTCTACAACTTCTACTGGTAAATTTTTTATCATTTTTTCTCCTTGGTTTTAAGTCCCTCGACTATTATTTTAATGGAATAGGTGTGTTTATAGTGTACACCTTTAAACCACTTATTTTTTTAATCTGCAAAATCTACAACTATAACTTCATATATTCTAGTTCTATTTATTTTTCCACTTAGTGCTTTTATATATAGTGTTTTCCACATATATTCATCTTCTTTTTCTGCTATACCTATGTTTATGAAACCTTCACTTCTATCTTCGTTGAATGTTACGTTTACCTCTACTTGTCTTTCATCATCTTCGTTATATGGGTCATAATCTACTCCTATAACCTTGAAGTATTTTTCATAGTGGTCGAAGTATATGTGCATCATTTCACCATTTGGTACTTCGTACTCATATTTTTCTTCTGTTTCTTTGTTGTATCTGTACTCTTTAGTACATATTTCAAATTCATCAATTCTTAGTGTTTTCATTTTTTTCTCCTTGGTTTTAAGTCCCTCGACTATTATTTTAATGGACAGAGAGTTGTTAAGGACAACTCCCTCAAAAACCTTTACTTACAATATTTTCTAACCAACTCTATAAGTTCTTCTAGTGAACCTCTCTCTATTCTCTCACCATTTCTTATTACTCTACATAGTTTGTAGTAACCATCATCTTCATCTTCATCTACCTCATATGCATATTGAACATACATACTATTCTTATTACTATCTACATAGTGTATATATACTTCACTTTCTTCTTTTTCACAAACCACATGAGTTCTTTTTATTTTATCTGCTCCTATTATTTGTATTAATTCGTTTACTTTTTCCATTAATTCTACTAAGTTATATAGTTTCATATTTTTTACCATCCTTTACTTTATTCTACCTCTAAGTTATATTGTTTTAAATATTCATCCCAGTATTTTTTGTAGCCTATTCTGCTTTTTATAGTTCTATCACTAGGTATTACTGACTGCCATTTTTCAGACCATTTTTTTGATTCCTCTACATCAAATCCTTTGTAATCATCTGCTACAAACATCCATTTGTGGTGGTATATTTGACCTTTGCTCTTAGTTATTTTTACAGTTCTTTTTCTAAGTGGTGCATCCTCGTTTAAGTCTATCATGTATGCATCACCAACTAGTGGCTCTCTTGAAGTGTTCCAGTCTGGACTTTTTATAAAACTTACTTTGTTGTTTTTTATATCCACCTTTACTATTTCCACTTCTAAGAAGTCCTTCATCCCTATCTTTTTTCTAAAGACTTGCTCTGCATCTGTTATCATGCCTTGGATATTAGCATCTACTCTTTTTCTCATTGACATATGCATATACACACATCCACCTATTTTTTTCATTTTTCATTCCACCTTTCAATTTTATACGTTCTTATAAAATCCTTTGATTTTTCCATCTTTTATACAGAAACCTACTCCTAAAGTTTCATAGATTTCATATGCTTGTTCTAATGTTATACTTAAGATGTCTTTTATTGCCATTGTTGTTTTCTCCTTTTGTCATTACCTTGTTGTTTTTTTATTGGGTTAATGGGAGGATGTTTTTAAGAGAACCATCCACAAACTCTATTTTACACTTCCTAGTATTCTATCTAGTTCTCTGTGCATATCTGTATTTTTTTCTAAAGTTCCATTGTAGTATTCATCTATGCTTTGTGCAATGTATTCTTCTATACAACTGTAGTAGTAATCATAGTCATAATATACTTCTTTGTTTTTGTAACTTTCAAGTATTTTTTCTGTTCTTAGGTTTAGGAAATCATCAAGTGCATGACCTATTTCGTGTATTAATGCACTCTCTATACTGTTATTAGTTGCATCCATCACTATTGCATTGTTGCTCCAGTAGTAAGAACCATATGTGTATACACCTTCTTGGTGGCTCTCTCCATAACCTTTTTGTATGTATATTTCAACACCATTTTCTATTAATAATTTTTTTATTGCAGTTGGTACTTTTGCTAGTTCTTTTTCTATAGATGGTATTGCATCTGGATTTAATATCATGCTTTCGGCATCTTGTTCTATTTTTTCTGGTTCTTGTATTGTAACCTCTGCTCCTTGGAAGTAAGTTTCCATTGCCATTTTTAATTCTTCGAATGTTTCAAACTCCATGTGCCAGTCACCCATGCATGAAGGTTGGAATATATATTCTTTTTTATCGTGGTTTATTAATGCATAACTGTAGTCTGAAAACTCTACTATTATTTCACCATCAATATCTACTTTGTAGTTTCCTATTATGTATTTTCCATGTGTGAATGCATGGTCACATTCTTTTTCTACTGGTACTTCTACTACCTTTTCAACTTCAACTATTTTTTCAACTTCAACTGGAACTTCTACTATCTTTTCTACAACTTTTTCTACTGGAACTTCTACTATCTTAGGTTGTTGTTCTGCATCTGCTCCTGCTCCTATGTTATGTGCTAAGAATATATTTGCTACTAGTGATAATGTTAATGCTATGTTTTTTAATTTCATTTTTATTTTCTCCTTTAGTGTGTATTTGTTTTGGTGGGATTTTTGCAATCCCCTATCTTTTTTAAATTATTCACTTATTAACTTACAGCTAATATCTTGTACTGTTATTGCTATTGGAGTGTCATTTTCGTCATACTCATGCACTATAAACTCAATCTTAGTTTCAAAATCATATGTATTGTCTGGTTTTTCTAATAAGTAAGTCCATATTTGTATTTCTTGGCATTTTGATATTTCTATTCCAGTTAATCTATAACCATCATTTTTCATAGTTTCATTTAAAGTTCTTGCACTTCCTGCTAATATTATATTTTTCATTTTTTCTACCATCCTTTTTTATTTTTCGTGTTTTATTTTTCGTGGGGATTGCTCCCCACCTTATCTATTTTGTAACTTCTACCATGTGTATTGATTTAGTGAATCTGTGGTTTATTATCTTGAACCCTGCACCAGTTAACATTCTGTGCATTTTTTCTTTTGTTATTCCTTCTTGATATGTTGTATCTTTTCCTTTTTGGATTAGCCACCCATCACCATGTTTTACTTTTGACTTAGCAGATGCTACATCTGATTCAGTTCTTACTTGAATTACTAGTTTTCCGTTTTTTGCTAGTAGTTTGTACATATCATCTATGATTATTTTTTTCACATCATCCATCACTACATTTAGTACATGACTATTTAACATGAACTCATAACCACCTTCTAACTTATCAGATGTAGTTATTGTAGTTGATTGGTTTTTGAAGTATTCCATTTTTTCTGCATCTTTGTTTATGTTTTTTACTTGTTCTTCTGTGTCGCACCCATCAACAAAACAGTTAGTATTTTCTAATAGGTATTTTATATTTCTACCTAGTCCACACCCATAGTCAAGCACCTCATATGCTTTGTTACCTTCTAATTTTATTAGTTTTGCCAGTTGTCTAGCAGATTCAGATTCTCTAGTTACATTCATTGCAGTAACTTCTGGAGTTATTTTTATTGGTGATTCTAAAGGTGCTACTGTAGATTTTTCTGCTTTTACTTCTGTTACTTCTGCACCTTCTACATCCATTTCTTCTATATGGTTTATGTAGTATATAGCATCTTTTTGAGTATTAACTTTTTTGTATCTTACAGAACCTTTTTCACTTCTAACATCTGCAGTCACTACAGTTTTTCCTTTATAAGTTGATACTGTTATTCTCTTTTCTGCATCTTGTACTGCTACCATGTAAGAACCTTCGCCAGTTTGGTATAGTTCCACTTCTCCGAACTTCTTAAGTTCTTTTTGTACCTTTGTTAATTTGTTTAATTGTTGTATTCTCATAATTTTCTCCTATCTGTGGGATGCGACCCACTACCATGTATTTTTTAATTTTTGTGTGTTTTCGGCTTTTGGCTACCATCATCAGACACTATGCACCACCATAGCATGAACACTCGGAGCAGATGCGACTGCCCCAGTTATTTTTTAGAACATTGTCCAACCTTCAAATAATGCACCTACTATTGCATTTAGTGCTTTTTCAACGTATGGAGCAGTAAATTCTACATATTTTTGCATTAAGAACACTAGCCCCATGAATCCAAGTATTATTGTAAACAGTACAACTAGACTTCCAAGAACTATTACCATTTTTTCCTCCTTGTTAAATGTTTTGTTGAATTGATTTATTTTTTTGATTACTAAGTTCATGTGTGAACCCTCCTTAAGTTATTGTATTTGTTTTAATGGGATGGGGATTTTTAGAGAATCCCCTCAAAAACTCTCTAGTGTATTTCACAGTAGATTGTAGCACCTTTTTTCTTTGTGCATAGTCCACAAGTCGAGCATGATTCACCATGACATATGAACTTCGCTTTCTTTTTATCTTTTTTGATTTCTTCCATTTCTTCGCTAGTTACTGCCTTGAATGTGTTAAGGTTTATTGGTAACATTTCTCTAACTTGATTTATTTTTTCAGTTGTTCCAAACTCTGATATATTGATTATTAAGTTCTTTGGTAACCTTCTACCAGTTATTAGGTCATAATTTTTTGTGTATGTGTAGTAGTTTGTTGTTGGGTTCGCCTTTGCTACTCTAGTGTATACATCAAGGATGAACTCGTTATGTATTTCCCCAGAACCATTGAATCTAACATTTTTTGAGTTTATAGATTCTTGAACTATTTCACCTATAACTACATGAGGTTTTTCTATAACTCTGAATAATTGTCTTAGGTCACATATTGCCTTAGTTGGATATTGAGTATAAGCCTTATTGTTATAACAAGCATCCTTGCACCCTTGACAATTTACGCACATTTTATTATTTTTCATGTAATCCACGAACTGCTCGAACTGCTCCATGTTTTCTTGTGGCACTAATTCCATTAATTGTGGGTTATTTTTTACCACTTGTAAGAAATCCACTTGTACCTTTATATTTGGTAAGTTGAATACTGGGATTCTATCAGTTTTATTGTTTTCCTTCATGTAGAATTTATCATTGAATAACTGTGCGAAGTTGTTAACTATGTGTGCTTGACAAGCATTTTTTACTTCAAACCCTGCATTCATTGCTTTTTTCATTGATGCACCTATTTGTTTTTCTGTTAATGGTTTTTCTTCTTTTTGTTTTTTCCCTGCTAATAATTGTAAATTCATTTTCATTTTATTTTCTCCTATCTCGAAGGCTCGACCACCTTCTACCATGTATTTTTTTCGTTTTTGTGTGTATTTTCCAGTCGGTGGACTGTGATTCCAAGGTTCAAGAACCTTAAACCCTCGAAACACACTCCACCGAAGGGATGCAAGATGCGACTGCATACCCTTCGAAGTGTGAATTGATGTTAACAGTTAGGAGTCATCTTCCAGACTTAAGATTACACATTTCACTGCTTTTCAGTCTTTAACTTCCTCCCTTGTTCTCGCTTTCGCATTGTATACTGCTAGATACAAGCATCTATGCACTGCATAGACTTCCTACACCTTATGGACTCTCACCGTAGGATTTTCAACCATTCTCGGACTTTAAAAGTCAACGTTGGTCTTGGGTTTTCAACCATCCCAGTTAGTATGTCTAATCCCAAAGAATTGTCAGTTCTCGGACTATGGGTGCAAGGATTCCAATTTCTGCACCTTTCGTTGCTCTAACTCGGATTAATATTGTACTTCTTACCTCGCTAGTGGTCAACCGTTTCAATCAACGGGTCTAACTTTGCACCTATGTTACGTTGTGGGTAGTTTCCGAGGTTCTCCGACTCGGACTTATCCAAACTCCCATCCATCGAGAACGTTCGCTACCCTCGCCCATAGGTATTTATGGGATTGCTCCCAGTGTGCCACCTTATGAACCCTTTACAGAGTAGCCAACAGAACCGTCAGACTAGTTTCCACCCTCTCGAATGATACATAAATTAGGCACGACTGCCTTCTACGAGTGAGTGAGGTTTTAATAAAAAGTATCTAATTGTCAAAGTTCCCACCTCATAAAACCATACCAACTGATTAACTGCCACTTATATACTATAATACTTGACGGACTCGGTGACCTGTGAATATGACCGACTGCCACTTATAAAAGATATTAAGTAAAGGACTTAATGACTTTGTGTGTATGTGTTATATGAAGTTTTGTGTGTCCCCTCTGTCACCGAGGACAATATGAATGTACTACGAGGACAAAAAAATGTCAACACTAAAAAATTCGAACCTCACACCCACATATGCAAAAAAGATATAATGTATATAAAAGTCAAAAATCTGCAAAGTGCAAAGTAGGTCAACCTATTGGAAATACTGTACGGAGAAGGGTTCAATTAGGGTCAAATTAGCACCCACTAAACAGCACCCTAAAGTGCAAACTTTGTCGAAGGCTTGAAACCCAGTCTACAAGCCATGTTCAAGGCAATTTAAAAAAAAATTTAAAAAAGTTTTCGACAAAATCTGACACCAAGTGGCTCAACTTAAGTGATTCCAATAGGTTGAGGTGTCAAAAAAAAATTTAAAAAAAATTTGACCGACCCATTTAGTAAACAAAAAGTTTAGAAATACTGTCCCAAAAATTTAACAATGTATGCTCTAGTAGTTGGAAACACTATAACAGAGCCATGTTAAAAAAAATCTTAAAAACACCTCAAAATTTAAAAAACTGTACTTATCCACAAAAACCAGAAAAATAATCCACAACAAAAAAATCACCTCAAAAAAAAATTTAGAGGTGTCTAAGTATTGGAAATACAAGAAAGTTTGAAGTTTTAGAAAAAAAGTTATCCACAAATTTTAAAAAATCATAGGGTGGCAACCATAAAATTAAAGGGTTGAAACCATCAAAAAGTAGGTCTATCTATTGGTACAACTGCACTTGGAGGTTGTGGATAAATTAAATTATCAAAAATTATGGGTACTTTGGGATATTGTGAAAAAATATTCAAAGTTAAAGAATGGCTAGATTTCAACGAAAATGAAGGGTCAAAAGTCATAATTCGACAAAATTTGATATGTGAAAAAAATATCAACTAGATTTTACTACTCTGCCTAAAAACATGGTCAAAAGCAGTCTAGGACTGGGATAGAGTAGATTCTTAAAAAAAATTTCTGCAAGTTTACTGTCATTTATGAATCATTCATCAGAGGTAAGGGTATCGAGGAAAACGTTACAAACGTTGGAAAATAGCCAAAGTCCTATTGTAGTAACTTTAACAAAGTCATGCCAAATACCTATGGGGGAAAACATTACACCTATTGGAATCACTTAATCCTGCATAATTATGATATGTCTTGCATGGGATAATATGGGTATATGATTAAGGAAAACGTTATCATAAAATTATATGAGTATTAGGAAAACGTTGTCATAATGTTATGATGTGATATTAAGGAAAACGTTATCATAAGTATATTTAGGAAAACGTTATCACGCTATTGTTATACTTGTTATATAACAATGGTATGATATAGAATATATCTAGGTTTGAGATACTTTGTTATATATGTTATATAACAGTTATATGATATATAATATATATATAATATATAATAATTATAATAAATATTGTTATACATATTATATAACAAGTATAGGAAAACGATACACTTGTTGAAATTTCAATGTTTTCTCAAATTTTCAGAAAATTCATAAGATTCAAATTTTCAGAAAAGTCAGTTTTTTTTATTCCTACCCTACAT
>SKDY01001925.1_pt1 | contig 11753 bp, 10 predicted proteins | sample 4826591 | NCBI WGS metagenome assembly SKDY01 (sample SAMN11008823, study PRJNA524170) | human gut metagenome | biome: Human fecal sample; material: Feces; isolation source: fecal sample from pouch patient p10, p22 | host: Homo sapiens | place: Israel: Tel-Aviv | collected 2016-06-15
AATAAGAGGCTCCTACAATCATAACTGGTTTGCCATCAAAGGGATGAATTTGATAGGAAAGCCATTCAATCGTGCTTTTTAAAGCTGCACTTGTGGTGTGATTATGTTCAGGTGTCGCGATGATAACACCGTCTGCTGCTGCAATTTTATGAGCCAGATTTTGAATAACAGGATTATCTGTTTGGTCATCTGATTGGTTAAAAAGTGGCACATCTGTAATCTCTAAAATTTCTAAATCAAAAAGCTGCCAAAACTTATAACCGATATACTGCAACAAGAGACGATTATGTGAAAAAGGTGCATTAGACCCTACGATTCCAACGATTTTCATGTTAAAATTCTCCTCTCTTACTGCTCCAATTCTTCCCATGAAAAAGCTTCAACTTCTTTTTGGTGCTGCGCATGTGTTTCTGTCAGTTGACTTGTGATTTTGATAAACACTAGAAAATCTGTAAACAAGGCTTCTAAACGTCTTATTTGCTCAGAATCTTTCAACGCACCGCTTTCATCAAATGCCTGCAAAGAATGTGCCAGATGATATTCCGAGCTTGGCATAATATAAGCACGTAATTCTGGGGCATCTAAGATTTGACGAAGCTGAGCTTGAGCACGTGAAGAACCTAGCGTGCCATAAGATGCTCCTACAATCATGACTGGCTTGTCAACAAATGGATGTTGCCCTACCGAAAACCATTCCAGAGCATTTTGCAAAGCCGCTGGAATAGAGTGGTCATACTCTGGCGTGGCAATGATAACACCGTCCGCTGCTGCAATTTTTGCCTCTTTTTCTTGAACACTAGTCGGAATAGAATGCATCAACCCTTTGTTAAAAAGTGGAATATCCTTAATTTCCATAAGTTCAATATCAGCTTTATCCGCAAAATGTTTGGCAATATAGCTCAACAATTGACGATTGGTTGACTTGTCAGAATTTGTTCCAACAAGGGCTATTAATCTTGTCATAGTCGTCTCCTTTTACCTTCTTACTTGAAAAAATCATCAGCTTAAAACAAGTGGCTTTTGGCATGGCAAACAAAGTTTTTCCGTTTTCAAGCCTTATCAACTAAATCTCATTAGCCGTTGTGATTTGTATAACAATTTCATTATACCTGAAAACGCTTTTTCTAGAACAGAAAAAAACTATCTAAAAATATGACTTTAGATAGCTTTTTAAGTTATTTCAATAACTAATTTAGTCCTCAAAATTTGGTAAACGGCTTTCTTGACGGTATTCTCGTGGAGTCAAACCTGTCTGTGCTTTAAAATTACGATGAAAATTAGAAACAGCTTTATAGCCCAGTTCTTGACTAATTTCATCCAAACTTTTCGTCGTCAGACGCAGTTGTTCTTTGGCTAATTCTAATTTTATATGCGTTTTTAGTTCGTTAAAGGTCACCCCAAAAAGATTTTGGCAAAGGCGTGAAAAATAATTGGGCTGGTAAGAAAAATGAGCTGCTGTTTCTTTTAACGTGACGGTTTGGATATTTTCCGTCACATATTGCATAATCATGCCAGATTGTGTTTCTTGACTCGCATATTTGACTTGAGCACTTGGAAATTGTGACCCTGATTTGGATACCTTATTCTCATGGTCACGCAACAATTCGGTAAACAATAGCCCTGCTATTTTCTGCTTTTGAAAATGAACATATTTATCATCATCCTGCGCTAGCTGTTCTAGCTGCTCAATTGCATCTAAATAAGCATGACAAATTTTAGCGGTTAAGTGGGTAAATAGAATATAAGCCTTGCTCGATTTGTTTTCATTCATTAAATCATGGATAAGCGGATTATCCCCCACTGTGTATCGATTAAGCGGTGACGGTAAGTCAAATTCAATCGAATAAAGCCGTAATAACAATGGGTTGCGGTCATGAGAGTTTAAATGAAATCCCATTAAACTTTGCCCCACCAAAACATCATAAGGCTGCATCGTCATGTCACCTTTGGGAGTATTTACCCTAACTTGTGACAAACTTTCCAAAATATAGAGATGCTTTCGCTCTTTCTCTTGCGGTAACATCGGCTCATTGAGCATATATTCCTGACAATTATATATCTTTTTTAGCATCATTTTCCTCGTAAAAGTTATTTTAAGTCATATTATAAGATATTTAAAGGGCTTACAAACGTGATTTTTTTCACTTATAATTATAGCACAAAAAACAAAGCGAGGAATTTCATATGGTTAAAGAATATACTGTTGATGTCGTGGTTGCTGGTGCAGGCGGAGCTGGATTGTCTGCCGCTCATGCTGCTGCTCAAAACGGTCTTAGTGTTCTCGTTCTTGAAAAACTAGCACAAGTCGGTGGCAATACTAAAATTTCTTCTGGCTTCTTTGCGGTTGGAACGGATGAACAAAAAGCGCTTGGCTATCAACTAACCACGCAGGAAGCTATCGACCAATTGCAAGAGCATAACCATTACCTTTCAAATGGGGCACTTTTAAAAAATGTGATTGAGCACGCTAAAGAAACTCTTGAAGAACTCAAACAGCTTGGTATGGAAATTCAACTGAATCCTGTGGAAAATACAACACAATTTGCTCACCGTAATAATAAATATCGTGGTGGTTCTTACCATATGTATATGGATAAAAATCGTACTTTCCCAGCCGTTCAAAAATCTATTGAAGCTGAAGGAGCACAATTTATCTTTGGTGTTACCATGAAAGAATTGCTCCAAGACACTTCTGGTCGTGTTACAGGTTTAACAGCAGTTGATGAAAATGGAGAAGAAATTATTGTCCATGCTAAAGCTAGCATTATCACAACTGGTGGTTTTGGTGCGGATAAACGTCGTGTCGCTAAAGTCATGCGAACAGTTAATTTGCGCTCTCTTGGCGTTCCGAATTTTGGTGAAGGTCTGTCAGCCATGGAAAATGCAGGTGCGGTAAATATTGATGGCGCTGCTCTGATTCATGCCGCACAAATGGCAGAATCCGTTGTCAGTCAAGATACTAAAGGAAAACAATTAGCTGGCTTTAATGATTCTCCATTAACACAATTACTGTTATCTCCACTTCTATGGGTTGACCCAAACGGTTCTCGTTTTACAAATGAGGATGTGGTTTATGATACCGTACAATGGTCAAATGCTGCTTATGGGGTCGGCTCAAAATATTTCTATGTCATGGATAAAGCAACGCTTGACAGTTACACCAAGCAGCCACAACTTTTAATTTCTAAGTCTGGTCCTGGCGCTTCCGATGCCAAGGGGGATTTCGTTGCTCTTGCTGATGAGGCAGTCCAACAAGGAATCGCATTTAAAGGAGATACCATTGAGGAATTAGCCCAAAATGCAGGATTCGATGTTGCCGCCTTTAAACTGACTATCGCTGAATATAATACCGCAATCCATTCACAAAATGATAAACAATTTAGCAAATCAGTTGATTCTTTGAAATATGCCGTTGAAAACGGACCTTACTATGCTTTTATTGGACAAGTTGTTTACCTAGGCACGGTCGGTGGCGTTCGAGTTGACAAAGATCTCCGTGTGCTTGATGTTCATATGAAAGCTATTCCTGGTCTTTATACTGGTGGTGCCAATGCTGGTGGTTATTATGCCCCTCGCAATTACCCAGCTTATGAAGGACTAGCTTCAGGATTCTCATGGACCTCTGGTCGTTTAGCTAGTTTGGCTGCTGTTAAAGATATTACAGAAAATAACTAATTTTTAATTAATCAGACGGAGGTTATCCCCATGTCACAAAAAACAGTCAATGCTTCTTCTTGGCTTTTCAAAGCCTCACTCTTATCTCTATCACTTTTGGCACAGACGGCTCCCTCTATTTCAATTGCTAACACACAGCTTGCAGAGCAATTCCCAAATGTCTCACAATCAACGATTGAATTGATTTCAACATTGCCAAATTTTAGCGTTCTGGTTTTGATTTTATTTACAGAAGCTATTGGAAATAAATTTGGAATTAAACGGACTATTTTGTTTGGATTATCACTTTACATCATCGGTGGTGTTCTTCCTGCAGTTGTCTCTAGTTTTCCAATCATTATTGCCGCACGTTTATTAATGGGACTAGGGATTGGGCTATTTAATCCTTATTCTGTCAGTTTGATGTATCAATTTTACGATGGTCAGCAGTTAAAAGGAATGCTCGGTTTGCAAAATACCGCACAAAATCTAGGAAATGCCGCTTTTGGTTTTCTCCTTTCAGCCTTAATTATCAGCGGTTGGCGAACTGCCTTTACTGGTTTCTTTGTTGGTCTTATTCCATTGATTCTTATTTGGCTATTTGTAACCATTCCTGATGATAAAAAAGCTGATGATGTGGAAATGCCTAAGAATAGCTTTAAAGATGCTGTGAGTGGTCATATTCTCTTACTTGCTCTTCTTTTCATGGTTACTTTTGCTATGTTTCTCATGATGACGATCAAAATGGCAGTGCTCGGACAAGAAACAGGATTATTCTCTCCGTCTGCTGCGTCATCAATTCTTGCTTTACTTGGTTTGTCTTCCATGGTAGCAGCCCTTCTTTACGCACCAGTTTCAAAATTAATTGGTAACTTTATTTTACCAGTTGCCTATACTGGTATTGCATTTGGTTTCTACTTGGTAGCCACAGCGACAAACGTTGCTTTGGTAACAACAGGCGTTATCATTGCTGGTTTATTCTTTGGTTGGGTGTTCCCACAAGCTTTTCTTCGCGTGGCACAAGTCAGTCCTAAAAATGGTGGTACCTTAACCACATCGGTCATTCTTATGGGAATCAATCTCGGTGCTGCTTTTGCCGCACCAATGGTAAATGCCATTGCTGGTATCTTTGGGCAAACAAGTGCCTCAGGCACACTTGGATTGGTTGCAATTGGTTTTGTTATCCTTGCAATTATCGAATACATTTACAACTTCTTTGATCGTAAAACGACTTAAAATCAGTTTTGAAAATAAAGCTAAGACAAAGTGCTTAGCTTTATTTGTTTACGTATTTCTCAGTGAATATTTTTAAAATTTGGAGCTTCCTCATAAATTTTTATTCTGACGCCTTTAGAGCGTTTTTTTATCCAATTTAATCGTATTTTAGGAGATTTTTGTCATTTATTATTAATATTACATACCAAACTGTCATATGACATTTTAGAAATGGTTAAGTAATGCTTTATAAAATGAAAGGGTATTCTATAAAGAGAGGAAGTTCTTATTTATGAACAAACGACATCTTTTAAATCGCTCTGCTATTGGACAAGCAAAAGGGCACGAAGTGAAACGAAAATCTAAACACGGTTTAGTTTCAGGAATCATCCTTGTTGGTGCTATTGCGCTCTTTGCTTCTGCTGGAACCGTTTCTACCGATGAAACTACAGCTGCGACGGCAAATGACCTTGTGGCTACTACCGATAGTTCAACTAGCGATGATTCTAGCGAACAAGCAACCTCTGAATCGACGACTTCAAATGAATCAACAAGTGAGACAGAAAGCACTGCTATTGCTAACGAAGCTGATACAACTGAAGCAACAAGCGAAAGTACCGATTCTGACAAGGCTGATACGGCAACTAGTGTAACCGAGTCAGACGAAAACGACACTTCAACCGAACAAGAAACACAAGCTGACGCTACCAGCGACACAAGTGCTTCAGACAGCACAGAGGCAACTGACGGTGATGGCAGCGAATCAGATAGTAACGAAAATACAACTGATGACGATAGCACAGCCACAGATGTCGCTACTTCAACAGATACTGAAACCGACCACTACTGACGATACAAGTGTCGCAACCATTTCTATTGATAATGACACAGCTACTAGTGACTCCGACGGTGTAACAATCTCTGGTTCTGTCATTACGATTACTAGCGCAGGAACATATACCATTACAGGTAATGGTGACGGCTATACAATTACAGTAGATTCTAGTGTTACTGATGCCGTAACACTTAACTTGGACAACACCACATTAACAAACAGTTCTATCTCTTCTAGCGGTGACCTCAACATTATCGTACTGTCCGATAGTAGCATTTCTTCCGATTTGACAACTGCTATCGCTGCCGAAGGTGTTCTTCGTATTTCTAGTAAAAATAGTAGCACTTTGACCGTCTCAAGCTCTGCCAAACACGCTTTGAAAGGTGGTAGTGTTATCATTTCTGATGCTAATCTCAATCTCACATCAACAACAAGCGATGGTATTCACGCCACTAGTGCTGTTACCATTACAAACTCTGCTATCGTGATTTCTGCTGAAGATGACGGGATTCAAATCGAAGATGACACCGATGTCAATTCTGGTGATTTAACGATTTCTGATTCAACAGTCACTATCACATCAACGGATAAAGGCATTACCGCAACCGACCAAGTTACCATTGAAGGAACTTCTGTTGTGACAATCACTTCTGGTGACGAAGGCATTGAAGGGCGCTACATTAATTTAACTGGCGGTACAATTACCATTAGTGCTGGTGATGATGGCATTAATGCGACCGAATGGACAACAAAAGAAAAGGCTGATTTGACAAATCTAACCAATTCAACAGATGATATTGAAAATGATGTCGCCATTAATATCGCTGGGGCAACTGTTTATGTTATTGCGGACGGTGATGGACTAGATAGCAATGGCTATCTGACAATTTCTAGCGGTTCTGTTTACGTTACCCAAACAAGTGTTGACAATGCTGCTCTTGATTATGACAACACAGGTATTATCACAGGTGGAACTGTCTGGGCAATTGGAAATCAAGGTATGGCACAAGCATTTGACACAGGCTCAACGCAAGCTTATATTATGGCAAATGTGAGTGGTAGTGCTGGCGATACAATTACGGTAACTGATAGTTCAGGAAATGTCATCGCTTCTACGACTGCCGCAGCCGATTTTGGAAATGTCGTCTTTAGCGCAGCTGATTTAGTTGACGGTGAAACTTATACAATTACCGTTTCAAGCGGTAACCAAGCTACGGCAACAGCAACCACAGAAACAACTGAAAGTCAATTCGGTCCTGGCGGACCAATGCCTGGCGGCGATTTTTCTGGTGAAATGCCTGACTTTTCTGATGGTAATTTTCCAAACAGCGACGGAACATTCCCAACAGATGGCATGACACCACCTGATTTCCCAACAACTGACACGGACAATGCAACTGAGACTACCGAAGATGAGACCTCTGATGCTGAAACAGAAACGACTGACAATACGGTAGAAAATGAAGAAACGACCTCTGACACCGAAAATTCATCTGATGAAACAACGACTGATGATACTGAAAATGAAGCTGACACCACAGACACAGAAACGGCAGACGAAACAGATTCTGATTCAAGTGAGCAAACTACAACAGATGACACAACTTCTGAAGAAACAAATGAAGAGACTAGCCAAGCACCGACTGCACCAGCCAACGATTTCTTTGTTTCTCATCACAATCAACAACTAGTAGCTAGAACGTATTTCCCACAAATGCAAACAAGAATGACTCAACAAGTATTTTTCAGACAAGCAGCAACTTCTCGCCAAAACCTTGTTCTAAACCGTCATCAATTGACAAATCAAAAACACAACAAAACAAATCATTTTTCATTGCTTAGTTTCACTCACCAACCACAGAATTTTTCAAAACATCATTCTATGACTAAACCAAACGCTAAACAAGCATAATTAAAAAGGGTTCCGTTAAACGTAACGGAACCCTTTTATGTGCAAAGAAAGTAGGAAGTTTTTGTTAAATTTTAGGATAGATTATTTTGATAAATTTTCGTTGATGAAGTTTTCAATATCATCAAATGGAATAATGTCTTTTTGGTCGTAAAGGTCGCAATGACTAGCACCTGCAACAGAAATCATTTTCTTGTTGTCGCCTGTCAATTTTTCAAAAGCATCTTTTCCCATATAGTATGAATGTGCTTTATCGCCATGAACAAGCAAGACAGCATTACGGATTTCATTAGTGTAATAAAGGAAACGTGTGTTTAAGAAACTTGTGTTTGCTTGAATTGCCCAACCGTTGTTTGAATTAAGACTACGAGCATGGTAACCACGTGGTTGTTTGTAATAAGCATAATAATCTTTGACAAATTGTGGTGCATCTTCTGGCAATGGATCAACCACACCACCAGCTAATTTGTAGCTATCATTCTTGTAATCTTCTGTACGTTGGTTAGCAAGCGCTAAGCGCATTTGGTAACGTGATTCCTCATTATCTGACGCATCAAAATAACCATTTCCAGTCACACGAGACATATCGTACATTGTTGAAACAACTGTTACTTTGATACGTGGATCAATAGCCGCTGCATTAAGCGCAATGCCACCCCAACCACAGATACCGATAATACCGATTTTATCTACGTCAACATTTTCAAGTGTTGAAAGGTAATCAACTGCTGCTTGAAAATCTTCTGTATTCACATCAGGTGATTGCATATAACGTGGGAAACCAGCTGATTCTCCTGTGTAAGAAGGGTCAAATGCAATTGTCAAGAACCCGCGTTCTGCCATTTCTTGAGCATAGAGCCCTGAAGATTGTTCTTTCACAGCTCCAAAAGGTCCTGAAACAGCAAGGGCTGGCAATTTGCCTGAAGCATTTTTCGGAGTGTACATATCAGCAACTAAAGTAATTCCAAAGTGGTTATGGAAAGTCATTTTTTTGTGGTCAACCTTATCACTTTTTGGAAAAACTTTGTCCCATTCTTGGGTTAAATGTAATTGTTCAGTCATGTTCTTTTTTCCTCTCTTTATTCTAAAGTTATGATAACAAAGGTTATCAAATATTACAAATACTTATATCTTATAGATATTATGCTTTAAAGGCATGGAAGATATGTTTCACTTTAACAGCGCAAGCCATTTTTGACGAGTAAGAATAGCTACAAAAGCTACGATAAGCATAATGATACTTCCCCAAATGCTGAATTGACTTCCGCCACCAAGTGTAATGAATACACCTGTAAACGATGTTCCAACGGTCACACCAAGATTGGCAGCCGCAAGAAACAGACCATTAGCAAAATCTGGCGCATCCTCACCAACACTATAAATCATATATTGATTCACATTTCCAACAAGTCCGCCAAGTATTCCAAAAATAGTGACGAAAATAATCATCGCTAGCGCTTGATTTCCAAAGAAAAACAATAAAGCTAAATCAAAAATAAGAACAAGTGGCAAACTAAGTAATAGTTGATGAGCGTTTTTATCTAAAAGTTGTCCTGCCAAAGCATTTCCAACAATGTTAGCTAACCCAATACCTAGCAAAACTAAAGCGATTAGATTAACATTGATTTGTGAAAAACTTGCTAAGAAATCTGACATATACGAATTAAACCCTAGCACCGCGCCATTCAATAACAGAACGCTTATAATAGAAATCCAAATCGTTTTTCGATTTAAAATGCTTAATTGCTGTCCATAAGATAATCCAGTTGTTACTGGCATAGACGGTACTAGAAAAATTGTTCCGATAAAAACAAGTAAATTAACAACAGCAAAGAAAATCATTGCCAAGCTAAGTGAAAATTGGCTCGCTAAGAAATTAGACACTGGTACGCCTAAAAGTGTTCCAGCTGAAACACCCATGAAAACTTGAGCAACTGCTTTTCGTGATTCAGTTTCAGGAACAGATGTGGCTGCTACCGTCATTGCCATGGAAACATAGACAGGATGAAAAATTGCTGGTAAAACACGCGCAATCAGTAAAACAGTAAAGTTTGGCGCAAAAATTGAAACAATAGTGCTCAAGGTAAAAGCACCTGTGGCTAAAAGCATAACTAATCTGCGGTTAACCTTTGAAAATAGTAAAGGCATAGTTGGTCCTGCAATAGCAACGACTAAAGCAAAACCAGATACCAACAAACCAGCCGTTGTCAATGAAACACCGTAATGCTCAGAAATATGTGGCAATACGCCCGTTATTCCCATTTCTGTGTTAAGAATTCCAAATACACCGACTGTTAAAAGTAAAACCAATGAACGGTTTGAAGTTTTCTGCATAAATTAATCCTTTTCTTTATTACTAAAGCTATCTTAACAAGGATTAACAACTATTACAAATACTTATATTTTATGGATGTTATGCTTAAAAAGCATGGTTTTCTTCTAAAATTTCCTTGCCAGAATGACAAGGTTTGATTGTTAATTTTCGGGCGTGTAGCGGAGCCAAATAGCACCGTCTGGATAGGTTTTTACCTCTTTTAAAGTAACCGCTGTTGGTTCGGTTTCCATAGAAAAGCCGTCAAAGACACTTGCCATGCCTTCTCTACCGTCAATTCCAAGACCGATAAGAAGGCTAATCTCGTCTAAAAGCCCTGCCTGCAAGAATCCCGCATTGATGTGTCCGCCACCAACAACCGCTAAACGTGAAACGGCAAATTCTTCAGTCAAAATTTCCATGGCACGTGCAAGATTGATTTTCTCCTTACCGCAGGCAATCCAAGAAATGTGTTTGCTGTCTAAATAATCCAAATAGTCTGTTGAGACAGCTTCACTAGTGATGATAAGGTGAGGTTTCTCATAGCTCGAATCATCTCGCCAAAGCAATGTCCCTTTGGTATCAACGATAATTTCATAGCCTTCTGCCGACACTTTCTTTGAAAAATCTTCTTTTCCAAGCGGTCTTGCATTCGTCGCATGGAACTCACCATATTCTGCCATTTCAAGCATGCCTGTTACTTTACCACTTAGTGTTGATGGCGCGTCAAGTTTGGCTAAACTATCATAGTAAGCCTCCACACCTTTAATTTTTGAGGTCATTGTACAATCAATTCGACCGTCTAATGAGGTCATCATATGACAAATGATATAAGGTTTCTTCATTTTCTCTTCCTTTCTACAACGACTTATACTTTACACCTTTAAGTTAACTCCAAGTCAAGGCTTTTTCAAAATTTTTTTAAATTATTTTGTTTTTCCTAGACTAACTTGTAATTTTTCCATGTTCCTTTTCGGTAGCGAATTTCATAGATGATTCCTTTGATAAACCAATCTAAAAACATAGCTGCCCACGTTCCTAGCATTCCCATACCAAGCGTAACAGAAAAAATGTAGGCAAATACCACACGCGCTAATAGCATTGATAACGTGCTAACTACCATTGGAAAATTGGCATCCCCAGCACTACGAAAAATAACAGGTAACACATAGCCAGAATTCCAAAAAATACTAACAAGAATACCGTGTGCAAGGACAATAATCCAAACATAGTGCGTTGCTTGCGCAGACAAATCATAGATTTTCATCAATAACGGCATTGCAGCAATAATGAGCAAAGAAATCGCACCATTTGCCAAATGAATAATTCGGCTAACCTTACGCTTATAGTACTCTGCTTGCTCATAATCCCCAGCACCAACGCATTTTGAAATGATAACTGCTAGACCTAGCACGATAGAAATTCCTGGAAGTGCTTGGAACATAATAATCGTTCCACCAACCGAATTAGCCGCTATCGCCGCTGTTCCAAATAAAGACACAATTGATAACACAATCAAGCGACCAAGAAAGAACATGCCATTTTCAAACCCAAATGGTAGTCCAATACCAAGAACTTTTTAATCATCTGCCAGTCAACTTTTTCACGCAAAAAGTTTCTCAAAGTTAATTCAGATGTCAAGTGATGTGCAAACCAAAGAACTAGCACCATGGCACCAACACGTGATAGCAAAATCGGCACAGCAACACCTTCGACACCCCAACCGAGACCATAAATCAAACTAATCCCCATTAAAATATTCAAGCCATTCATGACCAACATAATATTCATCGGCAAGCGTGATTTGTTTAAGGTTCTAAAAATCGCTG
>SKDY01001936.1_pt1 | contig 11678 bp, 8 predicted proteins | sample 4826591 | NCBI WGS metagenome assembly SKDY01 (sample SAMN11008823, study PRJNA524170) | human gut metagenome | biome: Human fecal sample; material: Feces; isolation source: fecal sample from pouch patient p10, p22 | host: Homo sapiens | place: Israel: Tel-Aviv | collected 2016-06-15
ACATTACTTTCCACAAAACTTTTTAAATGGATTTTATAATTATTTAATAACTTTTTTGCATCTTCATTAAAAACGTCACGTTGAAGTGTTTTTTCAAATGCTTCTTCAAAATTGAGATTCTTCTCTAAAGGAAATAATTCTAAAAATAAATGAACAAGGGTACCTCGATCCGTTGCTTTAAAAGAAGAATCTTCAATTTCATCATCTCTTTCAAAATAACGATTACCATCATCTACAATAGAAGTAACCGCTACTGTTTTATCAAAGTCACCATGACTTTGATAAACAAAAGCATTGTTTTTTAAATAAGTTTCTTCATCTTTCTTCTCTTTTAAAGAAGTAGGGTAGATATATTCATCAATTGTATGCGTATCAATAATTGAAGTATGAAACTTAGAATGACAAGTATTAAGTTGCATTTGTTTTTCTTGATACAATTGTAATTGTAACGCATTATTTTTTACTTCCGCTAAATCATAACTATTTCTAATCTTTTCATCAAATAAAGAGAGATCGATACATTGTTGAATAAAATCAGGATGACGAATCAAAGCCAACATGATCCAATTCAACATTTGGTTGGATTTGCGAATGGTCGCCGGTAAAAGATGATGTGAGGCATCTAAGGCGGAATCAATGACTTGTTTTTGCCATTTTTCAATCATCTTAAGTTCTTTTAAACCACCTGTTAATATGAGTTTTTGTGAAGCTCTGGTAAGAGCGACATAAAGAATACGCATTTCTTCATTGATGGTTTCATTATCAAGGATTGTTGAAAAAATACCACGTAAAGGATGCGAATATTCAACCAATACATTTTTAAAATCACCTAAATCTTGCTTTTGATGAGGGTTTAAAATCATACCTAAATTTTTATCTTGAATTAATGGGGCTTTGCCATCTGCAAAGTTGAATTGATGATTCATTTGATTGACAATAACAATAGGAAACTCTAAACCTTTTGATTGATGAATTGTCATAAAAGTGACGGCATCTCCATCACTTGAAAGCGTAGCAGGTTTGTAATCAATTCCTAAAGTCATCGTTTGCGTAATTTTTTGTACGATTTGGTAAAGTGAAAGATTTTCGTCTGCTTTCAGCATTTCAATGAATAATTGGATATTAGCATAACGTTGTTTTCCGTTATAAAGAGAACTAATAAACAAATCATATTCATTTTCTTTAATAAAGCTTTCTAAAACTTCATAAACAGGATGATTTTGGGCATATTCCTGTATTTCATGATAATACTTTAAAAAATCGATAGCTTCTTGATCATTTGCTTGTTTTAAAGACTCATACATGGATGTTTTTTCTATTTTATGAAGATAGAGCCAATTTTCATCAAAATGGGTCTTTGTATAATTACCTTTAAGTAAAGAAATCAAAGCAAGATCATCTAAACAATTATCTAAAGCTTTTAAAAAATAAACACAATCAAGAATTTCATTACTTTCAAAAAAGCCTTTTGTAAGAACAATAAGATTAGGAATAGAAATAGCATCAAAAACCTTTTTATAAGTAATAAAGTTAGCCACATTACGCATTAAAACAACAATATCTTTATAACTGGCTAAACGCTTTCCTGTATAAAAATCAAGTTCTAAATGACCCACCATTTCATGGATTCTTTTTCCAATCATTTTCGCTTCATATTCAACCATATCTACTTTTTCTTCTTCAGGTTTTAAAACGAGCATGATTTCACTATCAAAACGTTTTTCTTGATCTAAACGATGCATTGCTTGTTGAAGTTTTTCTTCATTTTCACACTTTTCTTTTCTTAAAAAATCATAATTAAGTTGTGCATGAGGGTCGTTGTCATATTCTAAACCACCATAACGTTGATCCATGATGGCATTAAAAATATAGTTAATACTATCAAGGACAATTTTATTAGAACGGTAATTGAATTTTAAATCAATACGTTGATTATCATCTTTAACACCATAAGTAAGATATTTTTCATTAAAGATATCTAAATCGGCTTTTCTAAAACGATAAATGGATTGTTTCATATCACCAACCATAAAACGATTGATTTCAGGCATTTGATAACGTGAAATCAATAAAATTAAATTTTCTTGAATTTCATTGGTATCTTGATATTCATCAATCATAATTTCATGAAATTGTTTATAAAGCGTTTGAGCAACGCCATTAGATTCACTTAAAAGTTGTAAAGTATATTGTTCCAAATCATTAAAATCAAGATAAGAAAGTGATTTTTTATAAGCTTGATATTCTTTTTGAAATTCTTTTAAATATTTTAAATAGATTTTTAAATGATGAGATGAGATTTTTAAGATTTCACTGAGTTCTTCAATAGAAGAAGGCATACACTTTTTATAAGCTTTACCAAATGTATTCTTTGTTTGATCAAGTAAATCTTTATAGGTTTCTTTAATAGAATCATCGACATCTTTATAACTGGCTGCGCGATGTTTTTCGATCTCAAGGTCCATTGAAAAATACTTTTCTTGATCAAATAAAACTTTTAAACTTTGAAAATAACTTTCTAATACTTGATGTGGTGAAGGAAGTTTTTTCGTTTCTTCAAAATAAAATCCTAGACCATAAGTTTGACAATAATCTTCCAATTTTAAATAATTTTCATAAGCTTCTTGATATGCTTCATGTAAAACTTTCTTTAAAGGTTTTTCAATTGGGGTTCCCTCAATTGTTTGTTCATTGATAATACGATCATAAAGATTAACTTCAATTTCTTTTAGATAATCATTAAAATGATAGACCGTGTGTGAAAGATTATCTAATTGAAAGAGGATTTCTTTAAAGGATTCAAATTGATATCCAGTATAGTTTTCTTGATAAAATGTATAGAAATCTTCTTTTTGAACCCATCTTTGTAAACATTGATTTAATATGTTTTCTTTGATAAGTGTTGGATTTTCAATAATTTCAAACTTTGAATTTAAATGAATCATATACCCATATTGACTTAATAAATCACTACAAAAAGAATGAAAGTTTGTAATATAAGCATCATTTAATAAAAGCTTTTGTTTTTCTAAATGTCCTTTTAAAGAAGCATCACAAACTTGAATTCTTTGATCTAAACTTTCTACTAAACGTTGTTTCATTTCTAAGGCGGCTGCTTTGGTAAAAGTCAAAACAAGTAAAGAATCAACATTAACATGATCATCTTCAATTAATGACATCATACGATTGACCAGAATTTTTGTTTTTCCTGAACCAGCAGGGGCAGAAACAAGAATTGAACTCCCACGACTATAAACCGCTAAATTTTGTTCATCGTTTAAACTTTTATCTTTCTTCATTTTTACCTCCTAATTCAATTTGATGATCTTCATTATAGAAAATATCATAGTTACAAATTGCCTTATAATGACAAAAACGACAAGGATTGATATGCATATCAATCGTTGGATTATCACTACGTGTTGGATAAATACGAATATCTCCAGAAATCATTTGTTGGTAAAGACCTTGAATGTGTAAAGTGATTTCTTGTAAAAGTGTATTTAATTCATCATGAGAAATGATTTTTGCGTTATTATAAGGGCTACCATCTTTTTTAAGTTTAACTTGAATAACAGAACTTTCTTGCTCCATATCATGATCAATTTCTAAATATGTTTCATCAACACTATAACCATCCATTTTATAGAGCTTAAAAAAGTTTTCAGGATATTGTTTTTCTAAAATAGATACATCACTTTTTAACATTCTTTTCTTTGTGTTGAAATATAAAACCGCACCTTTATCATAGCTTTTATTCTTTGATAACATTTCTAAATAAATCAACATCTGCATATTAAATCCTAAACGTGCCAAGTCTAAATTCAATTCTTTATTTGATGATTTATAATCAATCACTTTTAAATAATTTTGATAGAGATCCACACGATCGATAAAACCTTTTAATTCAATATCTTGAATTTGATCATAAACTCTTTCTTCGCAAACCGATAATTCAAATAAGCCTCTTTGCATCTGTTTAGAAAGTACAAGAATGGTATTATAAAGATCATCTTCAACTAGTTTTAAAAAGAATTGATTTTTAGGTAAGGCGTATTTCTTTTGAAAATGTTCATTTAAATATTTTTGAACACATAAATGAATATCTTCTTTTAAATGATCAAAGCTCTTCGCTTGATTATTATTAAAATAAAAATAATTCTTTTCTAAAACATAATGGACAAGGGTACCAATTTCATTGCTTTGTATTTTAGAATCATTGATTTGATCAACTTTCAATATATACTGTAAGTAATACTTATATGGACATTGATTATAAACCTCTAATTTACTCGCTGAAAGAGGATTATGTTGATAATCAATTTGTAGAGGAAGTACTTGATGATGCGTTTGTTTATAAGTCAGTAATTGATGATTTAAAACAAGTAGATCTTCATCTTGATTTCCACATAAATAATAGTTTTCTTTTAAAGCTTGATGAATAAGGGCATGCTTTTTAAAAACAGGTATCTCAACGAGTTTTGTCAGTTTTTTGATAATGGATGAAATAACTAAATCCCCACCATTTAAATCTCTTAATGCGTAACTTAAAACTATTTTTTCATGATGAGATGAAAAAAGATGTTTTAAATCATTTTGATGTTCTTTTAAGTCATCATAGGTTGTTGGATAATTGATGGCGAGTGCTTCTTGATTTAAAAGCAAATGTGTATTTTTAAATTCTTGAGGAACAATGGTTTCATTGAGTCCTAAACAATAGATATATTGAATTCCTAAAAGTTCGCTATAAGGTTGATTATAATTTAAAAGATAAATACTGTCATAATTTTCTTTAATAAAATGGGTTTTAGGAGAAAACATTTCTTCAAGTAAATTCATATATTCTTTTAAAGAAAGTGTTTCGCTTCCTGACAAATCAATGCTTGAAAGAAAAGCATAAACTTCTTCTGATTTATTAAAAGAAGCTTCTATAAAAGTCTTTAAAGAAAAGGAGTAAGTTGTAAGATTGGCTCCTTGAATCTTTAATACAGCTTCTTTTAAAGTATAATAAGCTTTATCATCAATAAAACCTTGCGATTTATATTTATTTTTTAAATAAGAAACATATTGAAAATCTTGAAAACCTTGTAACTGATAAGAACTTAAAGCATCAAGAAGATCTTCTTCATTATGACTTAAAACATAACGTAAAAGCATCATGACAGTTTGAAAAGTTTTATTAACAAGTGTTTCTTTTTTATTATAAGCAAAACCAAATTGATCAAGAATACGGCATAAATGGCGATAATAATCATCATTTGGATAATAGATAGCAAAATCACGCAACGTATGATTTGAAAGCAATGTATTGATATCAAAAACAACTTGTTTGACTTCCTCTTGAATTGTTGATGCTTTTAATAATTGGTAGGGATGTAAAAACGTACTTTTTTCTTGTAAAGAATCAAAGAGATGATTTGTGACATAACCGGTATAATCATCCATTTTATTTTCTTGATTGTCTTGATAAAGGAAGACATGACCATACTGATCAAGTTTTTGTATGATTTCTTGATTTTTTGAAAACTTATTTTGATTCGTCAAAAAATAATAACGATCGTGGCATTTTTCATCAATTAAAGAAAGAATAAGATCATGAACTAAGAAATGTTTTTGATCAAATTGTTGGTATAAATGAAAAAGTGTTTTGATTTTATCTTGTGAAAGGCGTGGTAAATCTTTGTCAGTTTCTTTTAAAGAATAGAGATAAAAGTTTTTAAAGATTTCTAAAATCTCTTTAGCCATTAAAACATGATTAAGACTATGATGAAATAAAGAAGAAGGATCTTCCTTATTGAGTTGCATAATTTCTAAGATATTTTCTAAATTGGTTTTTTGTTTAAAATCTTGATGATATCTTTGAAGAAGTTTTTGATAAAACGTTGAAAGTGTCATGATTTCAATATTAAAGAGTGCCTTTGTTTGTTTTAAAAAGATTTCTTCATAATATTTAGGATCATCAACGATAATATAATGAAGAACAAAAGGATTTTCTTTTGCGGATATAAGACAATCGTTAATGATTTGTTTCATTGTTGAACTATAGTGATTTGAGTTATAAATATGCATAATGTCACCTCTTGTTTTATTTTATCATAGATAGCTCTAAATATTTAGTGAAAAACTATATTAAAAGGATAAAATAGGGTGTTAAAAAAGAACTGCAGAGCAGTTCTAAATTTTTTCTACTTCATCAAGCCATATTTGAACATTGGCATCGCTTGGCATACGCCAATCTCCACGAGGAGAAAGAGCAACCGAACCAACTTTTGGACCATCAGGAATACAGCTACGTTTAAATTGTTGGCTGAAGAAACGCCAGTAGAATAAGCGTAACCATTTTTTGATAGTTTCTTTATCATATTTGTCTTTAAAAGCAAGTTTTGTCTTTTTATAAAGTTTACATGGTTCATCACCAAAACGCACCATATGGTAAATAAAGAAATCATGAAGTTCATAAGGACCTACGATATCTTCCGTTTTTTGAACAATTTTATCATCTTCTTGAGGAAGAAGTTCAGGAGATACGGGTGTATCTAAAACATCTTGTAAGATTGTTTCAAGAACTTGTCCTTGATAAAGAGATGAAACATAATCAACAAGATAACGAACAAGTGTTTTTGGAACAGAAACGTTTACAGCATACATTGACATATGATCTCCATTATACGTCGACCAGCCTAAAGCAACTTCACTTAAATCACCGGTTCCAATCACTAGTCCACCAATTTGATTGGCTTTATTCATTAAGATTTCTGTACGCTCACGGGCTTGAACATTTTCATAAGTGACATCATGAACATTTTCATCTTGATCAATGTTTTTAAATTGCATTCTTACCACATCTGCGATATTGACTGTTTGACTTGTCACGCCAAGTTCTTCCATGAGACCTAAAGCATTGTTTTTTGTACGTGATGTTGTGCCAAAACAAGGCATAGTAATGGCATAGATATTCTTTTTATCATAACCAAGTTTATCAAAAGCCATCACACATACAAGAAGGGCAAGGGTCGAATCTAATCCCCCTGAAATGCCAATGACAACTTTATCAATATGCGTTGCTTTAAGCCTTTGCATTAAACCTCTTGTTTGGATTTCAAAAACTTCTTTACAACGTAATTCTCTTAATTTTGGATTACTTGGCACAAAAGGATGAGGATCATAATAATGATTTGTTTCAATATCAATTAAATCCATATCAAAATAGACATAATCATAATCATGATGTGATTGATAAGTTGTCATTTTTCTTCTTTCGCTGACAAGTTTTTCAACATCTAAATCACCATAAATCACTTCAGCATCAAAGCCTGTACTTTCACTTACAATCGTTCCATTTTCACAAATTAAATGATGCCCAGAAAAAACAACATCCGTTGTACTTTCACCGCTTCCCGCATTACTATAAACATATCCGGAAACAAGTTTTGCTGATTGCATTGAAACAAGGTTTCGACGATAATCTTTTTTAGCTGTTAATTCATTGCTTGCGGATGTATTACAAATAACAGTTGCGCCATTTAAAGCAAGTTCATTACTTGGCGCATTAGGAAGCCATAAATCTTCACAAATTTCGACTCCTAAAGTAAAGCTTGGCAGATTTTGACAAGCAAAAACTACTTTACGTCCAAATAAAACGATTTGTCCAAAGAGTTCAATTTCAATATTATCTTCAAAACAAGGTGTAAAACGTCTTCCTTCGTAATATTCATTATAATTTGGAATATGGTATTTAGGGACGATTCCTAAAATACTTCCATCATATAATACAGTTGAAACATTATATAAGTTGTTTTGATAATGGAAAGGTAAACCAATAACGACAATTTGTTGGTGTCCTTTTGTATCTTTCATAATTTCTTCTAATTGAACAAGACATTCATTTAAAAGACGATTTTGTAAGAAAAGATCTTCTAATGTATAACCACTTAAAACAAGTTCAGGAAAAACAACGACTTGTGCTTTTTTTTCACGAGTTTCTTTTAAAACTTTTTTGATTTCATTAGCATTATGTTTTACGTTGCCAATAAGTGTATCAATCGATGCACTGGCAACTCTTATATATCCATCTTTCATAAAATTCCTCCATTTGCCCTTATTATAACAAAAACATAATTATTTTAGCATATCATTATGCAAAATATTCAAAATCTTTATAATAAAAGAAGAAGGAGAAATTTATGAATACATTATTATATCCATTATTTGGAACTTTATTTACTTTTTTAATGACAACATTAGGAAGCGCTCTTGTCTTTTTCTTTAAAGATGAGGTCAAATCCTTTTATCAACAACTCTTTTTAGGCTTTGCGGCAGGCATTATGATTGCTGCCTCTGTTTGGTCATTATTGATTCCTTCCATGGAAATGGCAGAAGCGAATGGACAAAACAGTGCTCTTATTTTAGGAGGAGGCTTTATTATAGGTGCTCTCTTTTTACTTTTTTTAGATCATGTAATTCCTCATCAACATTTAAATGAAGATAAGCCAGAAGGTCCTAAAAGTATGTTAGGAAAAAATACTATGCTTGTTTTAGCGGTAACCCTTCATAATATTCCTGAAGGTTTTGCGGTAGGATTAACTTTTGCGATTGCGGCAAGCAATTCAAGTATTACTCTGGCTTCCGCATTTGCTTTGGCACTAGGAATTGGATTACAAAATTTACCAGAAGGAGCAGCGATCTCTCTTCCTTTAAAACAAGGAGGAATGTCACGAACAAAAGCTTTTGTTTATGGAAGCCTTTCAGGAATTGTTGAACCGATTGCAGGAGTCATTGCCGGTTTTACGATACATATTATGCAAACGATTTTACCCGTTTGTTTATCCTTTGCAGCTGGAGCGATGATGTATGTCGTGGTAGAAGAACTCATTCCTGAAGCACAGCTTGGTAAACATAGCCACATTGGAACTTTTGGGGTTTTAAGTGGTTTTGTGATCATGATGTTGATGGATATTTTTTTAGGTTAGGAGTGATGAGAATGTTTTATTTTTTGTTTATGATTTTGATGTTTTTTGTTTTTGGAAAATTATTTTTCTTTGGGTTAAAGGCAGCTTGGGGACTTTCAAAATTTGTTTTAACGATTATTTTATTACCAATTACTTTAGTGATGATGGTTTCAGCTGGTTTAATTTATTTTGCCTTTATTTTATTGATTATTATAGGAATTATAAGTTTTTTTAAAGTAAATATCTAAATGTCAACTGTCAGTTGACAAAACGAAAAGTAGAGTTGGTAGTGCTTTTTGGATAATTGTTCTATGATAGAAACAGGAGGGAAGTTATGAACTTATCAGAAAAAATAATGCTATTAAGAAAAAAACAAGGATGGTCACAGGAAGAATTGGCGAATCGTTTGAATATCTCAAGACAATCCATTTCCAAGTGGGAATCTGGTCAATCACAACCAGATATTGATAAAATAATTTTACTTAGCCAACTGTTTCAAGTAACGACAGATTATCTTTTATTAGATCAAGAAAATGAAGAACATCGTCAAATAGGAATTTATTTATCTTTGTCATAAGTACAAGAATATTTGACTCTTAGAAAACAATCATCTTTAAAAATTGCCTTTGCAACTTTTCTATGTGTGATTTCACCTATTCCATTAATTGGTCTTACAACGTTATCTCAGTATCAACGATTTCACATGACAGAAAATTTGGCTGTAAGTCTAGGACTTAGTTTTTTAATTATTTGTATCACAATTGCGGTGATTCTTTTTTGTTTATGTGCTTTTAAAGTAAAAAAATATGAGTTTTTAGAAAAAGAAGATTTTTCTCTTGGAAATGATGTGAAAGAATACGCAGTTAAAGAAAAAGAAGAATATCAAGATCGCTATCATCGTTATCAAATTATAGGAATTGTTTTATGTATTTTATCCGTTTTACCTATTTTTATCTTTTTAAATTATGAGTTTTTAGAAAGTATTGCGGTATGTATTCTATTATTCTTTGTAAGTATTGGTTGTTTTTTTCTTGTTTTAGCGGGAACTTATCAAAATGCATTAGATAAAATTCTACAAACAGGGGATTATACCCCTAAACAAAAAAAGAATAACATTTTAAAATCTAAAATCAGTACCATCTATTGGCTTGTTGTGACCGCTATTTTTCTTTATTATACCTTTGGTAAAAATGGTAACGGACAAATGCAATATAGTTGGATCATTTGGGCCATTGCAGGTGTTTTATTTGGCGCTACGATGATCGTTATCGACTTAATCAATAAAATAAGGGATTAAGATGTAAGTCATTGGACTCATTATTTTATTTGTTTTTTATCTTTGATATTTCGCTTTTAGCGATTATTATGTTTCATCTTCAAATTAAATATGTGGAAGAACTTTTTTAAAACAAGAATTTAAAGAACAATACCTTCAATATTATCAACAAGTTAATCGTTATATATGAAAGAAAAAATAGGCAAATGAGTGCCTATTTTTTTTTGCTATTTTAAAGCTTTAATAATTTTAAGAATTTGTTCTTTTGTGTGATAATCGCAATTATTTAGCTCTTTAATAATTTCGTTATCAAGAATTGAATTTGAAGGATTATACTCATTTGATAAAACAAAATCAATTGTAACATTTAAGGCATTGCATACTGCTACTAACGTTTGTAATGATATTTTTACTCTGTTATTTTCTATGTTACTAATATGACTTGTATTAACATCCGCTTTTGTTGCGATATATTCCTGAGTCAATCCTTGACTTTGTCTTATTTTTTTTATTTTATTTCCTATTTGTTTAAAATCGAGTTGTTGCATATAATCACACCTTTTGTTACTAATTGTAATATTTTTATAGCTATGGTATAATTATTTACAGATATAAAATGTTTAGTAATAGACATATTTTTAGGAGGAAATTATGAAAAAAGAAGGTACAAAAATTTGTAAACATTGTAAAAGTGAGATTGCGGCAGATGCAAAAATTTGTCCACATTGTAGAAAAAAACAAGGAATGGCAATTTGGAAGATTGTTTTAATTGCTATAGTAGTTGTCGCTATTATTTCTGTTGTTTTTGGTGGTGGAAGTAGTGATGAACCAAGTTCAAGCGGAGAATCAAAGACAACAACTACAAAAAAAGAGGATAAAAAGGAAACAAAAAAAGAATTTTCACAAGGAGAAATTGTTAATTTTAAAGGCGTAGAATATTCTGTTACTGATGTCAAAAAAACGACAGGTGAAGATTATGATAATGCTAAAGATGGTTATGAGTATGTAATTGTAACAGTTAAAATTGAAAACAAATCAGATAAAAAGATATCATACAATCCATATGATTGGAAAATGGAAAATAGTAAAGGACAAGAAGAAGATAATGCATTTACTATAGTTGATAGTGATACTTCATTAAATAGTGGTGATTTAAACCCAGGAGGAGTTGTCGAAGGAACTATTGCATATGAAGAACCTCAAGGTGATACAGGATTAAAATTAAATTATTTTGACAATTCTTTATTTGATGAAGATGCATCATTTAAAATCACTTTAAATTAGTATGTAAAATGAAAAGGACAAGTTTTAAATAACTTGTCCTTTAGGGTTTGTCAAGAAAAGTGTGTAAGTAATTTAAACATTACTAAAAAATAGGTTATTCAAGTTTGTGATTATTTCTTGTAGTGTCACTAAAAGAACTTGTATTTAATAAGCAGCAGTGTTAAAACTTA
>SKDY01001937.1_pt1 | contig 11674 bp, 9 predicted proteins | sample 4826591 | NCBI WGS metagenome assembly SKDY01 (sample SAMN11008823, study PRJNA524170) | human gut metagenome | biome: Human fecal sample; material: Feces; isolation source: fecal sample from pouch patient p10, p22 | host: Homo sapiens | place: Israel: Tel-Aviv | collected 2016-06-15
TCCATTAGGAAGGAAATGTGATGGACTGGGAAAAATTTTTAGATCCTTACATACAGACAGTTGGGGAGTTGAAGATTAAACTACGTGGTATTCGTAAGCAGTTTCGTAAGCAAAATCGCCATTCTCCGATTGAATTTGTAACTGGTCGTGTAAAATCAGTTGAAAGTATCAAGGAAAAAATGGAACTTCGGGGAATTAAACCTGAAAATATTGCACAGGATTTGCAAGATATTGCAGGTGTTCGTGTCATGGTTCAATTCGTAGATGACGTTGATGAAGTTCTAGCTCTTTTGCGTGGCCGTCACGACATGACAATTGTTCAAGAACGTGATTATATCAATAACATGAAAGCAAGTGGCTATCGTTCTTATCATGTTATTGTAGAGTATCCAGTAGATACGATAGATGGTCAAAAGACGGTCTTGGCTGAGATTCAAATTCGAACGTTAGCCATGAATTTCTGGGCGACAATTGAGCATTCATTGAATTATAAGTACAAGGGTGAATTTCCAGATGAAATCAAGAAACGCCTTGAAACGACAGCGAAAATTGCGCTTGAATTGGATGAAGAAATGAGAAAGATTCGTGAGGATATTAGAGAAGCACAGCTTTTATTTGATCCCGCAAGTCGAAAATTAAGTGATGGTGTAGGCAATAGCGATGATACAGACGAATATTACAGATAAAGTGACACGAGTAGCTATCGTGGCAAATGGAAAATACCAAAGTAGGCGAGTTGCTTCAAAACTTTTTGCGACTTTCAAGGAGGACAAGCGATTTTATTTATCTAAGAAAGACCCTGATATTGTCATTTCTATCGGTGGTGATGGTATGTTGTTGTCAGCGTTTCACATGTATGAAAAAAATCTTGATAAAGTGCGCTTTGTCGGAATCCATACAGGACACCTTGGTTTCTATACGGATTATCGTGATTTTGAAGTTGAAAAATTAATCGAAAATTTGCATGCTGATAAGGGACGTAAGGTTTCTTATCCTATTTTGAGGGCAAAAATTACCTTGGACGATGGGCGTGTGGTTAAAGCGCGTGCGTTGAATGAAGTAGCCATTAAACGTATTGAAAAAACGATGGTTGCGGATGTTGTTATTGATAAAGTGAAACTAGAACGTTTCCGTGGTGACGGTCTTTCTGTATCGACACCAACAGGAAGTACAGGTTATAATAAATCATTAGGTGGTGCGATTTTGCATCCGACAATGGAAGCCTTGCAGCTGGCGGAAATTTCTAGTTTGAATAACCGTGTCTATCGCACGCTGGGGTCTTCAGTGATTGTTCCTAAAAAAGATAAAATTGAAATTATTCCTAAACGTCAAGGCGTTTACACGATTTCAATCGATAATAAAACGATGCATTACAAAAATGTGTCTAAAATTGAATACTGCATTGACAATAAAAAAATTAGTTTTGTGGCGACACCGTTCCATACGAGTTTCTGGGAACGCGTAACAGATGCCTTTATAGGAGAGTTGGAGTCGTGAGATTTGATTTTGTTGCTGATCGACAGACAAAAGTAAAAACATTTTTAAAAGGTCACGATGTTTCAAAAGGATTATTAGCCAAAGTTAAGTTCAAAGGCGGGAATATATGGGTAAATGGTGTTGAACAAAATGCCATTTATTTATTGAACGTTGGTGATGTTGTTACCATTGAAATTCCTGACGAAGAAGAACATGAGACGTTAGTTCCTGTCAAACATGACCTTAATATTGCTTACGAAGATGAGCATTTTTTGATTATAAATAAACCGCATGGCTATGCTAGTATTCCAAGTGTTTTGCATTCCAATACGATTGCTAATTTTGTGAAACATTATTATCTAGAGCAAAATTATCCCAATAAACAGGTGCATATTGTGACACGTTTGGATAAGGATACGAGCGGATTGATGCTGTTTGCCAAACATGGCTATGCACACGCTAGATTAGATAAGCAACTGCAAAATAAAACCATTGAAAAACGGTATTATGCTTTGGTTTCTGGCAAAGGTGAATTAGCAGATAAAGGTGAAATTATTGCACCGATTGCTCGTTCAGATGATAGTATCATCACACGTTGTGTGCATCCGTCTGGCAAATACGCCCACACGAGCTATGAAGTTGTGGCGCGTTTTGGTGAGGTAGCTTTGGTAGATATTCGTCTCCATACGGGACGTACCCACCAGATTCGTGTGCATTTTTCGCATATTGGCTTTCCATTGCTGGGAGATGATATGTATGGCGGAAGCATGGATTATGGCATTACACGTCAAGCCTTGCATTGCCATTACCTTCGCTTTGTAAACCCATACACAAACGAAGAGATAATTCAGACCACAAACTTGACAGATGATTTTGATAGCGTTATCATGGAACTACAACAAAATTAGATAGAAGGTTAAAAATATGGGAATTCGATCTTTATTTGGTAGCTTACGGGAAAAAATTATTGGTAAAAACCTCAAAATTGTTTTTCCTGAAGGAAATGACGAACGCGTGCTTCGAGCAGCCGCTCGTTTGAAATTCGAGGGATTAATTGAGCCGATTATTTTAGGAGACGCTAAAGAAGTTCGAGCTTTGCTTGCGAAATTTGGCTTCGCTGATCAAAATTATGTCATTATCAATCCAGCAGAATACGATCAATTTGATGAAATGAAAGAAGCATTTCTTGAAATTCGTAAGGGAAAAGTAACACCAGAAGATGCTGAGCGTTTGTTGCAAGATGTCAATTATTTTGGTGTGATGCTTGTCAAACTTGGCTTGGCTGACGGAATGGTTTCTGGTGCCATTCATTCAACCGCTGATACGGTTCGCCCAGCGCTTCAAATCATTAAAACGAAACCTGGCATTTCACGCACTTCAGGAGTGTTCTTGATGAATCGTGAAACAACAGAACAACGTCTTGTGTTTGCTGACTGTGCGATTAATATCGACCCTACCGCTCAAGAATTGGCTGAAATTGCTGTGAATACTGCGGATACGGCTAAAATTTTTGACATTGAACCAAAGATTGCAATGTTGAGTTTTTCAACGAAAGGAAGTGCTAAGGCGCCACAAGTTGAAAAAGTACAAACAGCAACTAAGATTGCTAAAGAAACACGTCCTGCCATTCTTTTGGATGGTGAATTGCAATTTGATGCGGCATTTGTTCCAGGGACAGCGGCTGTAAAAGCACCAGATAGTGATATTGCAGGACAAGCAAATGTCTTTATCTTCCCAGACCTTCAATCAGGAAATATTGGTTACAAAATTGCTCAACGCTTAGGGATGTTTGAAGCTATTGGTCCAATCCTTCAAGGACTCAACAAGCCTGTGAATGATTTGTCACGTGGTTCAAGTGCTGAGGATATTTACAAATTAGCTATCATCACAGCTGCTCAAGCTATTGATGGTAACGACAATTAATAAAAATTAACAAAGCTCAGTTGGTTTTTCCGACTGGCTTTCTTGTCTTAATAAGAAAAGAGGAAATATGTCAAAAATTGCTTTAGTTACGGGAGCTTCTGCTGGATTTGGTAAAGCTATCGCTGAAAAATTAGTATCTGACGGTTATCGTGTCATTGCTAGTGCCCGCCGTTTGGAAAAATTGCAGAGCTTACAAGCAGCACTAGGTGAACAGAATGTTTACCCTCTTCAAATGGATGTCTCACAAACACAAGCTATTGATGAAGCTTTGGCTTCTTTGCCTAAAGAGTGGCGAGAAATTGACATTCTGGTTAACAATGCAGGCTTAGCACTTGGCTTGGATAAGGCATACGAAGCAGATTTTTCAGATTGGCTGACAATGATTAATACGAATATCATTGGTTTGACTTATTTAACTCGCCAAATTTTGCCAGATATGGTTAAACGTAATACTGGTATGATTATCAATCTTGGGTCAACTGCTGGTACAGTTCCTTATCCTGGGGCTAATGTTTACGGGGCTTCAAAAGCTTTCGTGAAACAATTTTCATTGAACTTGCGTGCGGACCTTGCAGGCACTAAAATTCGGGTTACCAATATTGAACCAGGTCTTTGTGAGGGAACAGAATTTTCAAATGTTCGTTTTAAAGGCGACAATGAACGCGCTGAAAAACTCTACGATGGCGCACATGCTATTAAACCAGAAGATATTGCTAACACCGTTTCTTGGGTGGCAAGCCAACCTTCTCATATCAATATCAACCGCATTGAAATAATGCCTGTTTCCCAATCTTTTGGACCACAACCCGTTTACCGAGATTAAAAAAGAGCCATATGGCTCTTTTTATCATTCCTATAAATCATTACCAATAGAAGGTCCTGATGTGGTGTCAGACCAAGCAACGATGGCTTGACCAGTTTCTTTTAGATAACTAGACAGAAGTGGTTTTAAGTCTTGAATGTAAGTTATGACACCAAGTGATTGACCAGAAGTATCTAAAATCAGCTGATAAGTTTGCGTTAAGATGACATCAAAACTATCTGTCGGTATTTGCAAATGTAGGACTTTTTCTGGAGATTGATGTAGGCTTTGCCAAATCCATTCAGGAAGTTTCTCGCTTTCATTTTCTGGGAAAAATGAACCATCAGAGCGATTGTTGCTATAAATGAGCTTTAAATTGTTATCATAAAAACTAGCTCGGTAGGGAAGATGAGCCAGTAATGCTTCAATGTTTTTCATGTTATCAATCATAACGATTTTATCAGAAAAGCACAACTAAACTGTTTGTAAAATGCTATGAGGGAACTTGCATATGCATTGTCTTGAACATTCAGAGGATAATATCAGAAAACGCTAACATCATACTATCTTCTTGCTAACAAACTGTTTATAATAGATAACAAAGATAGGTTGGAGGAAAACGATGAGTAAGATTATTTTTTTAGACGTCGATGGAACATTAGTGGATTATCATAATCGCGTGCCAGAGTCTGCTGTCAAAGCAATTCAACAAGCGCGTCAAAATGGACATTATGTCTTTGTTTGCACGGGACGTAGTCGTGCAGAAATGCAGCCTGAGCTATGGGAAATTGGTCTTGATGGCATGATTGGTGGCAATGGTTCTTATGTTGAACATAACGGTCAGGTTATCATGCACCAGTTGATTTCAAAAGAGGATGCCAAAGCTATTGTTGACTGGTTACACGAACGTGGGTTGGAATTTTACTTAGAATCAAATAATGGTCTGTTTGCTTCGGAAAATTTCAAAGAAGTTGCCCGCCCAGTAATGCGACAATATGCGCTTTCTAAAGGCAAAACTGCGGCAGAAGTTGAACATATGGAAGCAGAAGATGCTCTTCATGGCTTGATTTATGGCGGCGAATTGTATCGTGATGATTTGAATAAGGTCAGCTTTATTCTTAATTCTTACCAAGACCATTTGGATTCAGCCAAAGCTTTTCCAAGTTTAAAAGCTGGAACATGGGGTGGTCGTGGTGAAACGGCGTTATTTGGAGACCTCGGTGTTAAAGATATTACCAAAGCACACGCAATTGATGTTCTTTTGGAGCACTTGCAAGCTGATAAAAAGGATACCATTGCTTTTGGTGATGCTAAGGTTGATATTCCCATGCTAGAATATTGTGAAATTGGTGTCTCAATGGGAAATGGCGGTCCAGAAATTCTTGCTATGGCAGATATGGTAACCGATGACGTTGAGGAAGACGGACTTTATAATGCCTTTGAAAAATTGGGATTAATTTAAAACAAAGAAAACTGCTTGGCAGAGGCGTTGAGCAGTTTTTTGATATTTTATTGAGATTCTTAACATTGGTTCATATGATAGTACAAGGAATGCGTTTTATATCATTAGTTTTTGTTTGATTTTAACGATATAATATTATTGAAAAATCATTAGTGAGGAGATTTTTATGTTACACAAAAATTTAAAACCATTTCCAGAACATTTTTTGTGGGGAGCTTCAACGTCAGCTTATCAAGTTGAAGGAGCTGCTTTAGAGGACGGCAAAGGTCCGTCATGCCAAGACGTGAAAGAAATTCCTGCAGGAACAGCTGATTTGTCAGTTTCAGTTGACCATTATCATCATTACAAAGAAGATATTGCCCTAATGGCAGAAATGGGCTTCAAATCATATCGCTTCTCCATTTCTTGGACACGTGTTTTGCCAAATGGAACAGGCGAGGTTAATCCAAAAGGAATTGAATTCTACAATAATTTGATTGACGAATGTTTGAAATATGACATTGAACCAATCGTCACAATGTTCCACTTTGATATGCCAGCGGCGCTTGATGAACGTGGTTCTTGGTCAACACATGATTCTGTTGATTGGTTCGCTGAATATGCGCGTGTCTTGTTTGAAAACTTCGGTGACCGTGTTAAATATTGGCTAACAATCAATGAACAAAATATGCTAACATTGGTTGGTCCAGTTATCGGTACGCTTCATGTGCCAGAAGGAACAACTAATCTCACTAAAGAGATTTACCAACAAAATCATCACCAATTGGTTGCGCAAGCTAAAGCAATGCAACTTTGCCATGAAATGCTTCCCGATGCTAAAATTGGTCCAGCACCAAATATTTCTTTGGTTTACCCAGCGTCATCAAAACCAGAAGATGTTATTGCTGCTCAAAACTTCAATGCGCTTCGTAATTGGCTTTATTTAGATGCTTATGTTTTCGGTGAATATAATAACCTAGCTTGGGCATATTTAGAAGAAAATGATGCTTTGCCAACGGTTACTGATGAGGACCGTGCTATCATGAAAGCAGCTAAACCTGATTTTATTGGCTTTAACTATTACAATACAGCGACTGTTGAAGCTTCTGACGGTAGTGAGGTCGCAGGAGCTAATGGCGACCAACAATCAAATCAAACTTTCCCAGGCTTTGCGAAGAGCGTTGACAATCCAAATCTTGTGAAAACAGAATTTGGTTGGGAAATTGACCCTGTTGGTTTCCGTGCAACTGTTCGCGAAATGTACAGCCGTTACCGTTTACCACTTTTAGTCACTGAAAATGGTCTTGGAGCTTATGATACTTTGACAGAAGACGGCAAAATTCACGATAACTACCGTATCGAATACCTTCGCCGACACATTGCACAAATCCAATTGGCTATTTCTGACGGTGTTGATATGCTTGGTTACAATCCATGGTCAGCAATCGACCTCATCTCAACACACGAAGGTATCCGTAAACGTTATGGCTTTATTTACGTTGACCGTACAGATGAAGAAGTAGGCAGCCTCAAACGCTACCGCAAAGATTCCTTCTTCTGGTACAAGAAAGTCATTGCCGCAAATGGACAAGATTTGTCAGATTGATAAATAAAACGTTAGAAGAACTGATTCAGATTAGAATTGGTTCTTTTTGTTTTCTAACAGCTTTAATCTAGAAATAAAATACCTTCTAGCTTTTGTTTTTTATTAAAGAATAAAAAATAATTATTTTAAAAGTATATTATTTGTATTATATTAGTATATATTTTTATAGAAGGTTGAAGGTAATTTTATTTTTATGAGTGAAGAATTAAGGAAAAAAGAGCGTCAACGATTTACAATACGGAAAACAAAAGCTTGGGGAGCATGCTCAGTACTTTTAGGCTTGAGCATTCTTTTTATATTGTCGCCAGTAAGTGTCAAAGCAGATGATGCAACAAACTCAGTTTTAGAAAATACCACAGTAGTGGAAAATCCGAATGAGACTTTGTCTGTAGATACAGATGATTCTAGCACTACACCAGAAAACAATAGTGATGATAATTTTTCTGAAGCGCAGGAAGAGAGCTCTGCAGAAAATGACATTAAGTCGGAAAATATGAATGCTTTGTCACAATCTGCCCTATTATCTAATAGTTTGTCGAGTGATGCGAATGATGAAGTATCAACGGTTACAATTTCTTATACTATTAATTATGTTAATTCGGAAGATAACTCGATTGTATCAACAAAAACTGCTTCGGTTGATGTGGAATCTACTACTGATACTGAAGTAGCATCGACTACAGTTACAGAAAAATCTGAAGCGATTTCTGGATATAGTATTGCAAGTGGTACTTCAAATATTATTACAACAACCCTGACTGAAGGCGAGGAAAACGTCATAACATTTTACGTGACACCTTCGGAAAGTACAACGAAAGATGTGACAGGGGTGGAAACTGTTTATTCACGCGATACATCTGCAACAACGAATAATGATAGTACAGTAGCTAATGAAACAGGGGAATATTGGCCGAATACAAACGGTAAGCTACTTTCTGAATATGCAAAAAGCATTACTACTAGTTTTGCCACAGCACAAGTTTATTCTGATGAGTATAGTGCAACGCCAACACTTGTAAATTACTCTGATTTACTGCTTTATGTAAACGGTGAACAAGTAGACGTTGCTACGTTAATAAGCGATGGTAGTTCAGGAAATCCAAGTTCTATAGCGACAAATTTATTTGGTGAAAACACTTATTTTTATGTTAAAAATGCTTTTTCTATCTATAATCAAGAGACTGGGCAAATAGATGTGTATAGCATGAAATGGACATTGCAGTCTGTTAACTATTCAACAGATGATACTACTATCGGTTTTAGTGTTTATGAGACAGGTAGCGGTCGTGTAAATACTTTCTTAAGTTTGGGATCAGGTTCACAGGTGCAGCAACGTGGTAATTACATTAATAGCCATGTTCAATTTTTCAAAGTAGTTGATAACGAAAATGCTGGAAGTGTATCCGTTGAAGAAGCTATAGCGGCAGGCTATATTGAATCATCTGCTGTAAAAATACACTTGGGTTATGCTGATATTGACGCTGATGAATCTGTGGAAATCACAGAAAATATCATTAAAAATGTTTATGTCTCTGACAATATAGCACTTGCATATCAACTTACAGATGATGGTTTTTTGGCAGTGACTCGCAAGTATAACGATACAAGCAATGTTAGTGAAACAACAGAAGGGCAAGCATATTTTCTTATGGAACTAGATGTTCCTGCTGATGGTTTCGATATTTCTATTAGCACCGTAGGAACTAAGCTAGATGCTTCAGGAAATAATATTGTTGGACAAGGTTCCAAAGTTGCTCCAAGTATTTTATCGACTATTAAGTATCCTCCAAAACTTTTTATCAATTATTATGAATTAGGTGAATCTGGAAACAAGACGACTATTAAACTTCAAGATAGTGTCGTAGGAAACGGTTATTCTGGTGATTTATATACTGATGCTGTCGATGAAAATGGTGATAAAATTAGTTTAACTCCACCAAGTACAATCACAGATACCGAAGGAAATGTTTGGGTATTAATTTCTGATAGGACTGATGGAACAAAAAATACACGTTTTATAGATGGGACAACTGAATCTATTAATTATTACTATGCGTTATTGACAGGAGATGTTATTGTCCATTATGTTGATGAGTCAGGCAACTCAATTTCTGCTGATATTTTAGACACAGAAAATGGGAACAATGGTTCTTCATACGATACGACAGATAATAAATTAACTTCTATTACTTCAAATGGAAAGCTTTACCAATTAGTAGGGGTTGGTGTGGAAGATAGTGATGGTGCATTAACTTTTACTAGTGATGGAAAAGTTATTACATCAGAAACGTCATCAGAGGAGCAAGGATATCTAACTTCTACTTCAACATCGACTACGGAAACAACATCATCATATGATTCAACGACAGAGCCTTCGACTATAACTGTCACGACAGAGAACCGAGATGAAACCACAAGAGAATTATTATCGATTACCGAAGTGACAACTACTATCACTGTAAGTGCGGTTGAAGGTTCGGATGAAAATCTTGTGACTAAAAACGTTACAACTACAATAATCACGATACCTACAGTTGAAGTCACTTATGTTTACAAGCTCGTTACCGGCGATGTTCTGGTTCATTATGTCGATAAAAATGGCAACACCATCTCTGATGACGTGATTGATGAAGAAAACGCTCCAGTCAACGACACTTATGACACGACTGACCACAAACCAAGTGAAATTAGCTATAATAATCACACTTATCGCCTAGTTCCGTCATTAACGGAAGGCAACGAAACCGGCACGGTCGTTAAAGGCATAACTGAGGTGACTTACGTTTATGAACTGGTAACCGGCGATGTGCTTGTTCACTACGTTGATAAGGCTGGCAATTCAATCGCAACTGACGTGGTTGATGAGGAGAACGCACCAGTCAATGATGCCTATGACACAACGGATCATAAACCAAGCGAAATCACATATAACGGTCATGTTTACCGTATTGATCCAACCGCTACTGAAGGCAACGAAACCGGCACGGTCGTTAAAGGCACAACTGAGGTGACTTACGTTTACGAACTGGTAACCGGTGATGTGTTGGTTCACTATATTGATAAGGATGGCAATCCAATTTCTGATGATGTGGTCGATGAAGAGAATGCACCGGTCAATGACGCATATGACACGACTGACCACAAGCCAAGTGAAATTACTTATGGTGGTCACACTTATCGCCTAGTTCCGTCATTAACGGAAGGTAACGAAACTGGAACAATTGTCGAAGGCACAACTGAAGTCACTTATGTTTATGAACTTGTTACTGGCACAGTCGTTGAAGACATACCTGAAGTGGCCTATGTTTACGAATTGGTAACCGGAAATGTGCTTGTTCACTACGTGGATAAAGACGGTAATTCAATCGCAGATGATGTAGTTGATGAAGAAGCTGCGCCAGTCAATGATACTTATGACACGACGGATCATAAGCCATCTGAAATTAATTATGACGGCCATATTTATCGCCTAGTTCCGTCATTAACGGAAGGCAACGAAACTGGTACAATCGTCGAGGGCACAACTGAGGTCACTTATGTTTATGAATTGGTAACAGGTGACGTTATCGTTCACTATGTCGATAAGGATGGCAACACCATTTCTGCTGATGTGATTGATGAAGAAGCTACTCCAGTTAACGATGAATATGATACGACAGACCACAGACCGACTACGATAACAGTTGACGGTGTGACTTATCATTTGGTGGAAAGTGAGTTGCCAAGTAACGAAATTGGTAAGGTATCGGAAGGTGTTACAGAAGTTACTTATATTTATCAAAAAGAAATAATAGAAGTAGTAACACATCATATTGATGAAAATGGCAATCCCGTAGCAGATGATGAACGTGGCACAACTCCACATAAGACACCAGAAGAACTTCCTGAATACGAGTTTGTTAAAACAACGACTGATGAATTTGGTAATACCACTCATATCTACAAAAAAGTAGAAAAACCAGTTGTAAGAAAAACTGTAGCACCACCTACAGACAATCCTCAAAAACACGAAACTAATGTAAAAACTGTTATTAATCCTACAGATAATAAGGCTCAATCTAACGATTTCTTGCCAAATACTGGTAATGAAAACAGCAGTATGACATCACTTGCTGGAATGCTTGTGACGTTTATTGCTACTTTATTATTTAGAAAAAAACGTAAGGATAACTAGTAAGGCTTAATTATAGATAATAAGCATTCCTTCTGTTTACATTATAAGGATAAAACAACACCCCAAAAGTTGGTTCACTTTTGGGGTGTTGTTGTGTAATAAAGTTATTTATATCACTAAACCTCTGTAAATTGTTTTTTCTTGAGTTCAAACGTGACGTCTGTTTCTTGAGCGACAGCTGTTTCGTGAGTGACGATAATAACGGTTTTATTTTGCTTATGTGCAATATCTTTGAAGATATTGACAATGTCT
>SKDY01001950.1_pt1 | contig 11632 bp, 5 predicted proteins | sample 4826591 | NCBI WGS metagenome assembly SKDY01 (sample SAMN11008823, study PRJNA524170) | human gut metagenome | biome: Human fecal sample; material: Feces; isolation source: fecal sample from pouch patient p10, p22 | host: Homo sapiens | place: Israel: Tel-Aviv | collected 2016-06-15
ATTGGTAGTGGCACTTTTGCCTTTTTTAGGAGTAATTGGTCTAAATTGTGAAAAAAGCCCGAAAATGACGTTTGTGAAACGCATTCTCGGGCTTTTTTAGCGTTTGTGAATGGGGGTTGCTGCACAAGGTGCGCCAAACCGCGTCAGATCAACGACTTGGGATAACCTGTGTTATGTTAACTCCCTTTGGTATAGCTATCTACACTAATCTTTTTTATGCTTTTTACTCGTAAATAACAGACCAAAAATAGTAGTGAGGATTAGCATAACTACACCGGTAATAGTAATGCTTTCTGTCTTATCAACGCCCGTATTTGGTAATTCGATAGCTTCAGGTAAAGTCTTATTATCTGGATCATTCTTGATATCTTCAGTTACCTTCTCAGCGGCGGCCTTGACTTGACGTCCCTCAGCATCAAAGTAAACAGTTTGATTATTCACTGTCTGCAATCCAGTCAACATACCACCGTCGTTACCGAAGTAACTCCAAGTACTGTCATCATTTTCAACCCATGTGTTAGATACCTGTTCGCCATTGGCGTTATAGTAATACACAGTATTGTTGTTAGAATCTTGTACACGTGCGTTTGTAGTCATTACATGTGTTATCTTATCGAAGTAATATGACTTACCATTAAAGGTCTTAAATCCTGAAACAAGGTTTCCGTTGTTGTCGGCAAGATACCAGTGATCATGACTGTGGATTAATTCGTTAACAACTTTGGTTCCATCCGTTCCATTAAGATAACTAATTGTGTTCCCATTTGGGATGAACGTATCCTTCAATTGCTTACCTGTCTCATCAAAGAAATAAGTCTTACCAGCAATTGTTTGCCAACCCTTCAACGCAATACCATCGCCATTGAAGTAGAACCAATCCCCGTTTCGGTTTACTGCAAAACGATTTGTAACCATATTACCACTACCTTGGTCAAAGTAACGTAAATTACCATCTGCCCCAATCAAAAATTGGTCCTTAGCTTGTGAACCACCCGCAAAGAAATATTGCGTGTGTCCATCAAGAATCATCATACGATCTGCGACCATATTACCGTTTACATCAAAGTAATAAGTCGCACCGCTTTGATCGACTACATATTTAGACTTAACTGCTGAGCCAGTCTTGCCATAATAAACCGTATTACCAGATGCATTTTGTAAAAATGCTTCTCTTAACTCAACGCCATTTGGCAAGAAGTAATATTGCTTACCATTAATGGTTTGTGAGCCCGTCACCATGTATCCGTCTGCATCAAAGTAATAATATTGTCCATCATCACCTTGGATAAACGACTGTTTAGCTTGGTAACCACTTGTTGAATAATAAGTTGTGCCCTTTTCATCTGTGGTGAACCCAGTCATGGCATCTTGATTCATAAATTGTTTTGGCAAGAAGGACTCATCGTTCGCATTAGACGTAATCTTGAAATATTCTTGAGATGCACCATCCTTCAATACGTAATCAGCGCCCTTACCTTGGATGTCAGAACCATTGAAGTACTTTGCAGACCATTCTTTAATCTTCGTGGACCCATCGATTGGTACACCAGTCGAAATCTGATTTGTTGTAAACAAATCAGGGTGTTCCAGACGCAAAAGATCCAAGAACTCACCACCATACTTAGCTTGGTATTCACCGCCACCCTTTGAATTTGTAACATACAACTGGTTTTGTAGATCTGAATCCTGGTTTGGTGTACCAAAGTTATTAGTACGATTAACAGCAACTACTTCTTGACCTGGCAAATTATAAATTTGGTCAGGGACAAAGTCAGCCATGACCTGAATACCAACACTGTGCATTGCTCTAATTGCATCTGCTAGGTCGTCAACGTCTCCGTACTTTGTTGGCGTATTAAAGCCCAAGTCATAGCGGTCTGTAAACGCATATCCATTCTTAATAATAGAATCCAAAAATGATGTGTCATCACTTGAACGATATTGTGGTGCAAGTTGGAAACTTGTCACACCCCATGACTTAAACAAATCAGCATTTTGAGCGATCTTTACGTTTGTAAACTCATCGTGGGTTGTTGGCATCTCTTGGAAATTAGAAAAACCTTCATAAATCACATTTGAGTCCAATGCTGCATTTGAATGTAAGGTGTCACCAGTTTTGTTTGCAGCGCTAGACCCTGTTGCGCGCGCATCCTGTGTGTCGGATGCACCGACTGGTACCCACACTGACAAGAATCCGGATACCTCAACGTTTTGGTATCCCTTAATGTCTGCGCTAGTGAAAATCAAGTCACCATTTGCATCCGTATAGCGAATTGGCGCGCCATTATCGGACGTGTATTTCATTAGTCCATCTGTCGTCGTTAACAACAAAGCACGGTATGCCTGGTTGGCGTGAGCGATACCCATATGAAGGGTCACAGTGTCTCCCTTCAACGCTAACGCATCATTATTGCTGACAATCACGCCAATTCCTTGGGTACGGGCCGTCGTGCTACCCTTATCAGATGCATTCATGATCCCATCACCAAAGCGAACTGATGTTAAGATATCGTGTTTATCTACAGCCATGGTTTGTCCACCAGCCACATACTTAATACGGGCTTTCAACAACGCTGAGATGGCATCGTAATATGGTGACTTAGTTGCCATATATTGACCATCATCCGTATACATATCACCATAGTAAACACGTGGAATTGTGTCTTTATTCGTTAGTAACATGGCATACGCTGCGGGCATGTTGTATTGCGTATACTTCTTATTAACAGAATTCATATCCGCATCGTATACCTTAAAGGCTGCCGCCAATTGTTCCATAGATGGCGCCAATGAATTTTTAACATCCGGATACAACTTCGCAACAATATCACCGATAACCGTTTGAACTTCACTATCGTGTGCACGGACAAAGCTGTAATTAGGAATTGCCTGATCAGACGTATTGTCCTTAGAACGGTCGACCAAATAATACTCCATAAATCGTCGCATCGCACTACGATTATCTGGATTTTTTGTTAATGACCAAATCAATTGGGTATGCATGTAATCATCCATCGTCAACTGATCACTACCGTGGTCCTTGACATATAATGGGTCATTGTGGCCCCAATCTTCCAAAATAGACAAATGTTGATTAGCTGTCAAATCGTTTTTATCGACGCCATACACATCTCTAAAATAAGCGGCTGTAATGTTTAGCAGGTCGGCATCCACGTTGTCTACCGCATCCACTCTAACACTATCAAAGTTAGCTGACGGATCGTTCTTAACAATTTCACCGAAATGCGTCAAGAAGTACAACCAGTTCAATTGTTCTGCTTGAACAACTGGGTTAGAATTATCCACGTCATTGGCTAACAGCAACTCATATCCACCCTCAGATGTATCAGTGTTGTAATGACGCGTACCATCTTGTTGTGTTGGATTACGGTTCATCAAACGGAAATTTGAGTTCGCATCAGGCGTCAAAACACTGTTAATGTAGCTTAATGCGCCACCTTGAAGGTGGTCGTTGCTTGGCGTTTCACTAGTAACATTGTATCCTGGTTGTGACTTAATGAAATTGTGCATCGTTGTTCGCAACCATTCAACAGACTTTGTCTGTTGAATCTTCAATTCAATTTGCAATTGAACCGCGTGTGCTGCTTGGTTCAACAACGTTTGATCATCCGTTGCGGAGAACTTCTTATCTGATGACAACAATCCTTCGGAGACCATATGGTTCAAATACGCTGCTTGAATTTGCTTCGTTGGCCACCAAGTCATCATGATCGGACGGAAATCTTCAGGCGTTGATGCACGCCAGTCCGTCGCAGATGTTTGAATATCTTTAGGTACATACCATGACTCAGCTGTCAAGAATCCATCAACGGTGGTAAAACTCTCCTTAGACATATTAACCGCACTATTATGTGGTGTTGTGTCATCCGTTTGTGATGTCAAGCCAGATTTGAAATTGGACGTCGTTGTTGAAACAGACGCACCTGTTTTCAAATCGAAGTAATACAATTGATTGTCAATAATAGTGGAATACCCCTTACGGAGATGTCCATCTTTGTCAAAGTAATACGTCTTGCCATCAATAGTTTGCAACCCTGTTACCATGCTTCCAGACTTATCAAAGTAGTAAGAATTTCCGGCTTTATCCTTAGAAAAACCTGACGTAATTTGTGACCCGTCAGATTTAAACCCAACCATCTTACCATCGATTTGGTTAGCACCTGTTTGTGCAGCACCGCTATCTGGATCGAAATAATACACATGACCTGCAATTGTGACGTATTGACCTTTTACTTGATGACCCGTTTCATCGAAATATTGTAAAACATTATTAGCATAAACCAACCCAGTTACGGGTTGACCATCTTTACCTGTAAACGTATAAGTCTTCGTCTTTGCGTCAAACTGGTACTTACCTGTCACTGAAGGAATCTTAGACGCTGTCGTGGCTGTTGCTACGGTTGGCAAAGACGCTTTGTCTGTCTGTTTAGAAACCACAGACGAAGATTCGTCAGTTGAGCTCTCTTTCTTCGGCGTCGTTACCACTTGCTTGGACGTTCCTTCAACGGTAGTTGATTGCACAGTCTTTGTATCGGTTGCCTTATCGGTTGTACCACCAGATGTCAATTGCGGAGTATCAGATTCGGCTTGCGCTACTGGTACAACCGGTGTTGTATCTGTTGGTGTATCCTCTTTTATGTCTGAATCTGTCTTCGTAGTTGCATCTACTTGTAGCGTTGATACATCAGTGTCTGCTTTTGGCGCTGCAGTTGCAGGTTGTGAAGTGTCAACTGAATCAATTGCTGGCTTATCATTATTTGCAACTGTTGGTGTAGGTCTCTCACTATCATCAGATGATGTGTCCTCTGATACCGGGGCTGCTTTTTGACCGGCTGGCGTCAAAACAAGTTGACCTTCTCCTGCCTCAGCCAGCAATCCTGCTTGCTCCAAAGAAGTATCAGGTGTGACAGCTTGTGACTCATCGGCATGTACATTACCCATGACCGATACCGTTGCAGTGACGGTCATTAAACCTGCAGTAAGTAAAAACTTACCAGACTTGTATAACTTATAATGTTCTTTAATCTTTTCCATGTGTCTACATTCTTTTATGACTTCTACTGATGCTACTAGTAGAAATTGTATGTCCCCTCTATATTATTCAGTTTAATTTTAACAAGTACTGCCAGTTTTACTCAATGTATATCAAGCATAAGCAGAAGTAGTAGCCAGAAGTCTAATTCCAAGCACTAATAATAAACACTTGGCCATTTTGAAATTTTTATTTTTAACCATGTTGATACCCTATCCTTAGTATTTAATATATTTATTAAATACTAAAACGTGGGTAAAAACAAATAAAATACTTGCAAGTATTCCTTTTGCTGGTTAAAGTTAAATCAATAACTAATCAAATATAAAAGAAAAGGCACCTATCGAGTTTCGACCCTCGATAGGTGCCAGTGCAAAGAATGTTACGACCATTCAGAGCACGTTGTCATTCAATATGTAAGTACATTATAGGATACTTACCAAGAATGCGTCAAGAAAAGAACAACTTCTGACGAGAGACAATGTGACTAAGAATAGTCGTATTGTCTCTCTTTATTTTTGCACTCGATACCCGCCCCGTTACGGCGACAGAGTAGAACGCACTCAGGACAAAGAAGCCTACATGGAGAGTAGGACGGCACGTGAAGAACCTTGCTGTATGCTCCACAGACAGCGTAAACAGAGACGTGGAGAAGAGATAATTAGTCGTCCAAAGCAATGGGCAGCGATTAATTGTCCGATCACGATTTGCACCGTGATGAAGAAATATAGCATGCGGAAAAGCTGAACGAGTAATCGTTCGAAGTCAGTAGTCCTAGCGTTATGTCGTGGGTTAAACAGTTACCATATATCAAAAAAACGCCCTGATAAGCCCTCAGAGGCGTTTTTAGGTGTCAGCAAGATAAATAATACACACAAGTAGATATAAAACAACGTCAAAACATAACCGAAGGTTGTAAGGGGTAGCTTGAACATAATCTACTGTGACATAAGTCAGTCGTTGCGAGATGCACTCAACGAAACGCACCAATTAGCCCCAATAAGGGGATAGTTGGTGGAGTGTCGAGAGAGAGAGCCTTGCAGGCTATTCGCAACAACTGATTGAGATGCTGTTCAACATGGTGTTTAATGATGGGATTTTTAAAAGGCGTCAGCATGTAAGGGGTCCAGGGGCTTGCCCCTGTGTCTGCCGAAGGCTTCTAGGTAGCCGGTGTAAAGAATAAGCGGGGCACGAATGTATATGGCTTTCACTTCTACGAACTTGTCCAGCGTGTGGTGAATAGTGTTGAACAGATCCTTGTAGTTATTTATTGCGATAGCCAGAGTACTATTTATACTTATAGTTTGGTGATAATTGGAAGGATTATGAACGAGTTAGGAAATGAATTACAATTTGTTCAACTCGATGCCGACTGATTTGGACTTGCTGAAAAGGTTCTTGTTAAGCAAGGTATGAGTGTTGAATAATATCTTACTGCCGCATTGAAACGGGTGTACGTCTCTGATGAACTCCCTTTCGAACCTGAATTATCATATGATGAAGAAGTTGATTATCAAAATGAACATGGCATTGATCTAACCCAGGATCAAAAATTAGCAGATTGGTGGGCAGATACTGCCGAAGATTACGAATAAAAAACTGTTCAGTTAGGGTTTACACTTTGAACAGTAATAAATGGACAGGTGAACACATGACTGAACACTTATATAAATCTGTAAAAGCACTTGCTGATGAGTTGGAGATATCGCGCACAACTCTCTATAAACGGGCAAAGTTAAATGGTATTGAATTGACTGGTAATTATACTAGTCAACAAATTGAACAGTTAAAAACTGTTCAATCTAAAATGGACACTGAACAGAAAAATGAACAGTTTGCTGAACAGAATGAACAAAAAGATGAACACTTTTTCCAATCAGAAATTCAAAGAGTATCCTCTCAATTGACGGTTAAAGATGAACAGATTGCAGAATTGAATCAGCAACTTAAGCAAGCACAGAAATTAGCTGATCAAGCACAACAATTGCAGCTCAAGACGCAGCTGCAATTGGAAGCGGAGCAACAAAAAGTATTGGCTTTGGAAACTGAATTACAGCGAGATGAAGTTGTGTCAGAAGCCAGCGCCAAGAATAAAAAAGGTTTTTGGCGTCGGATATTTGGATAATCGAGGGATTTTACTGGGTAAGATCTAGCCAATATTTCATTGCCACCAGTCAGCGTTTTTCTGACAATGCGCACTTACACCCCATACATAAATTTGTTGGGCGCCGTGCTTAAATTTTGTATCAGAAGTTGCTACCGCAACAACTTAACTAACCGCCCGTTGGTTGGTAGAAACACAAAAAGGTTTAGTGAATAATCACTAAACCTTTTTGTGTTAATTAAGGTGTATTGATGAGTAGAGATATACTCTATGGTTGCAACTAATATATCATGTTCTGATTTAAGTGAACGTAATTAGCTCCTGATATGACTTAATTTAACGGGTAATTATTGGTGAAAACAGCAAAAAGCTAGTTGCCGTCCAAAAAATCGGATAGCGACTAGCTTTTTGCTGTTGACACATATTCAAAAATAGAGATTGAGTATTTGAGGTAATATTATTCTAACTCCAAATACCCAAATTGGTAGTGGCACTTTTGCCTTTTTTAGGAGTAATTGGTCTAAATTGTGAAAAAAGCCCGAAAATGACGTTTGTGAAACGCATTCTCGGGCTTTTTTAGCGTTTGTGAATGGGGGTTGCTGCACAAAGTGCGAAAACCCGCGTCAGATCAACCACTCAGTATAATCGATGTTATGTTAACTTACTTTGGTATACATGAAACCCATTTTTAAAATCATAAAACAACTATTATCAGGAGGAAAAATCATGCGTACGATTGGTAAGTGGATTAAGGCATATACAAACTTCCGCATCAAGCACAACATGTGGGGTTAATATAATATAATGACCTAAGTAAATAGGGGGCGTAAGGAATTACGTCCCCTATTTTATTTACTAAAAAGGAGCAATCACGCATGTTTTCTATATTCGAGAAATATAAGGCACTTATTTTATATGGTATTTTTGGAGTAACCACCACAATTATTAACGTTGTATCGTATGCATTGATGTTGCTAAGCGGAATAAATGTACAAGTTGCCGTTGTTGTTTCATGGTTACTGGCTGTAATTGTCGCTTACTTAACAAACAGAGTTTGGGTATTCAATTCTGGAGCAAGCACAAAGATCGAACTACTACGCGAATTTATTTCTTTTATGTTGGCAAGGCTGGCAACATTAATCGTCGAGATGCTGATAATTTGGTTTGGTGTTCAACTCTTGGATCAAGACCCTATTATCTGGAAAATCAATGATAACATTGTGGTTATTATTTTGAATTACGTAATCAGCAAGCTAATTGTTTTTAAAAATACAAGGAAAATATAGGCGTGAAAAAATTAAAGGCATATAAGGATTTAATAGTGAACGCAGCTCCTATCTAAAAAATAAGTTTTAGGAGAATTTCTATTTTTGGAATAGCTTACTCCAGAAAGGCTGTTTGGCAGAATTTGTATTATTAAATTCAGATAATTCAATTACTTTTTGGTGTTCATCATTTAATCGTTGTTCAGCAATTAATTGTAATTGTTGCGCTTGATCCAATGATTTTTGAACTGCAGCTAGTTGTTCTGATTGATGATCAATAAAAGATTGTAATTGATGAATTTGGTCTTTTAATGACGAAACATAGTCAGCAGAATATGTATTATTTTGACCGTTTACGACCGTTTCTTTTTTAGAAACGGTCGTAAACGGTTTTTTGTTCTTAAAGTCAGTCAGAATAAGGTTTTTGACCGTTTCTGAATATAATTTAGCGTTCCGTTTACCGACCGTTTCTGTATACGATCCAGAAGCGATAAATTTATACATGGTTATCTTCGAAACCCCTGCTAAATCAGCTATTTGCTGTATTGTGTAACCGTTTATTTTGACCATTTCACCACCGTTTATTGACCGTTTATTTAATAAACAGTCTATCTGATGTCTGATGATTAGTGATAATTCTTTTATAGATTGTTAAGCATTGCGTAAATAAGCAATAACCAGTATTCTTAAAACATACACAAGCGAATAAAAGAAAAGGCGCTTATCAAGCCTGCAAGCAAGATAAGCGCCAGTGCAAAGAATGCATCACCATTCAGAGCACGTTGTCATTCAATATGTAAGTACATTATAAGGTACTTACCGAGAATGCGTCAAGAAAAGAAGAACTTCTGACGAGAGACAATGTGACTAGGAATAGCTGCATTGTCTCTCTTTATTTTTGCACTCGAAACCCACCACGTTACGGTGATAGAGTAGAACGCACTCAGGACAAAGAAGCCTACACGGAAAGTAGGACGGCACGTGAAGAGCCTTGCTGTATGCTCCACAGACAGCAAAAACAGAGACGTGGAGAAGAGATAGTTAGCCGTCCAACACAATGGGTAGCGGTTAGGTGTCCGATCACGGGTTGCGCCGTGATGAAGAAATATAGCATGCGGAAAAGCTGAACGAGTAATCGTTCGAAGTCAGTAGTCCCAGTGCCGTGTATCGGGTTAAACAGTTACCGTATATCAAAAAACACCCTGAGAAGCTCTCAGAGGCATTTTTAGGTGTCAGCAAGATAAATAGACACCACCAGATATAAAACAACGTCAAAGCACGGACAAGGGTTGTGAGGGGTAGCTTGAACATAATCTACTGTGATAGAAATATCAGTCGTTGCGAGATGCACTCAACGAAACACACCAATTAGCCCCATTAAGGGGATAGTTGGTGGAGTGTCGAGAGAGAGAGCCTTGCAGGCTATCCGCAATGACTTGATTGGTATATTATTCAACATGTTGTTTAATAAAGGATTTAAAAAGGCGTCAGCATGCAGGGGTCCAGGGGCTTGCCCCTGTGTCTGCCGAAGGCTCCAATTAGCCAGTGGAAATAGGGTACGGGGTAGGCATGAATTTGGCTTTCACTTCTGCCAAATTTGTCCAGCGAGCGTGGGGGTGTTTTTAGCGGATAATTAGTGTTAGATCGATAAAAAAATTCCTTGGGAATCTGTCAGTGTTTTTTCTGACAAGCGCACTTACACGTCACTTTAAAAAAGTGACGAAATTGGTCCCCTGATTGCATCAGAATGCGCACTTACACCCCACCCAATTTTTGGGCGTGATTTGTGCTTAAAATGTGTACCAGAAGTTGCTGTCGCAACAACATAACTAACCGCCCGTTGGTTGGTAGAAAAAAAGCTAGTTACTGTCCTTTTTTTAGGACAGTAACTAGCTTTTTTCAATGGTTAAATTACCTAGAAAACAAATTGATCATGACTATAAACGACAAAAACATAAGCAAATCTACTATATCCAATAGATACTACACGTGTAAGAAAGTGGACTCATGTAGCACTTTAAACTACTTGTATATTATTCATGTAAAAACTTATGAAAGGGGAAAAAATATGGACAGAATAACAGAACTATTGACTGCAGCCACTGCACTAATCGATTCGACTACAACCTTGATGGTAAAATTGACTTTACTAGTCACTGTCATTCACACATTTTTCTAATACTAATTGTCCAAAATAGCGATATGAAATCGAATTAAGTTAAATTGGTATAAATTGTGAAAAAGCCCGAAACTGACGTTTGTGAAACGCCGTTTCGGGCTTTTTTGTAGTTTGTGAATGGGGGTTGCTGCACAAAGTGCGCCAAACCGCGTCAGATCAACCACTTGGGATAATGTACGTTATGTTAACTCCCTTTGGTATACGAAGAATCACATGATTCATGCCATTAGTTTGTCGTCATAATTTGATGTAGTATCCTTTTATAAAGGAGTATATAACTTTATGGTTGAAACGTTATTAATTCAATGGATTGGACGTTCAGATGTATACACATTACTGGCGGCTATCTTTGGTGCTATTACAGCTGTTGGTACTGTATATATATCTGAACATTTAAAAAAAAGGTCTGAACACAAGGTGGTGATTAGGCCCATTCTTTCAAACCACACTTTTAATTCCCACTTGTATTTTGAAGATGAAGGCTATGAACATCCACTATATGAATCAAACTTGTCTGATGATTTTAATGAAATAGATATAAAATTTGTTAATTATGGAGATGCTATATACAACGTTAGATATGTACTGAAATTAAATGATGTCTCTAATTTATTAGCTTTTATAGAAAAAAATGTCCCGGATTATGGTGTATATATACCGGAATTTAAAGTATTATCTGCTAGTGTAGAAAGCGAGTACGAGTACATAGGAAATGATGAAATCATCGAGATAGAAAATAGTGAACACCCAGTTCTAGTTATTGATGAACTGGGGTCTGATCGAAAAAACCTTCCCCATGAGGAAGGTATTAATAGTGAACATATGGGGTATGAGTCTTATATACCCAGAAACGCAATATACTCAGTTAAAATTTCAAAAGGGTATTATTTACTAATTCAACTGTTAATTGAACGTGTATTAAAATTAGAAAATCGATCTTCGTACTTAAATCTGTTCCAACTAGAAATTCAGTACGAAGATATTGAGGGAAATACTTATAATAATTACTATCCGTACAGTCTAACTATATA
>SKDY01001951.1_pt1 | contig 11632 bp, 12 predicted proteins | sample 4826591 | NCBI WGS metagenome assembly SKDY01 (sample SAMN11008823, study PRJNA524170) | human gut metagenome | biome: Human fecal sample; material: Feces; isolation source: fecal sample from pouch patient p10, p22 | host: Homo sapiens | place: Israel: Tel-Aviv | collected 2016-06-15
GGTCAATGGCGCAAGAACCTTCATAGTGCAGGTCCGCATGAGTCACTTTCACGCGGTGGAGTTTGCCCTGCAGCATCGTGCGAATCATAACTTCTACCTTTCTACCCTGTCGTTAACGAAGCAGGCGGTGCCTGCTTTGAGGAAATTCTCACGCAGTATTGCCCGATTTTTGTTTAGTGTCTACTCATCTGACGGCATTTGCATCAGCAGTTTGCGTACCGCGCCCAAGCGTGCCATGTAACGGCTGTAACGAATTGAAATTTCTCTGAACGCTGCTCGGTAAACACTAAAGAGGTGGCTGACGATGGTACACCTTGACTGGATACTGCCTTCACGCAAGACAATACGGAAGGCAGGGAAGATGGATGCACCGAGTACCACACCGCATGATGCAGTGTTTAAACAATTTTTAATGCACGCGGAGACGGCTCGCGACTTTCTGGAGATACATTTGCCAGTGGAATTACGAGAACTTTGTGACCTCAACACGCTTCATTTAGAGTCGGGGAGTTTCATTGAAGAGAGCCTGAAAGGACACAGCACGGACGTGCTCTATTCCGTGCAAATGCAGGGCAATCCCGGTTATCTGCATGTTGTGATTGAACACCAAAGCAAGCCGGATAAGAAAATGGCCTTTCGCATGATGCGTTATTCTATTGCTGCCATGCACCGGCATCTGGAGGCGGATCACGATAAGCTGCCGCTGGTGGTGCCGATACTGTTTTATCAGGGCGAGACCACACCTTATCCGCTCTCAATGTGCTGGTTTGATATGTTTTACTCGCCGGAGCTGGCGCGACGCGTCTATAACAGTCCTTTTCCGCTGGTGGATATCACTATCACACCGGATGACGAAATCATGCAGCACCGGCGGATTGCGATTCTCGAACTACTGCAAAAGCATATTCGCCAGCGCGACTTAATGTTATTGCTGGAGCAACTGGTCACGCTGATTGACGAAGGGTACACTAGCGGAAGTCAGTTAGTTGCCATGCAAAACTATATGCTGCAACGCGGTCATACTGAACAAGCGGATTTGTTTTATGGTGTGCTGAGAGACAGGGAAACGGGAGGGGAGTCTATGATGACGCTGGCGCAGTGGTTTGAAGAGAGGGGAAGACAGGAGGAAAGGCAAGAATTCGTCCTGCGTCTTCTGAATAAAGGAATGTCTCGGGAAGACGTTGCAGAGATGGCAAATTTACCCCTTGCCGAGATTGATAAGCTGATTAACTAAGTTGTCTGCATCATCAGTTATAGCCAGAGAATTGTTATTGTTAACTGACCAGATAATTAAGGGAACCTATGGAAATAAAGACACGGAGAGAAACCAGGCAGACGTTGGCGCAGTGGTTTGAAGAGAAGGGATTTCAGAAGGGATATCAAGAGGAACTCCAGAAGGTAAGACAGGAATTCGCCCAGCGTTTTCTAAGTAAAGGGATGTCTCGGGAAGACGTTGCAGAGGTGACAACTTTACCTCTTACAGAGATTGATAAGCTAATTAACTCTAACTAAATTGCCAGCGATATGAATAATCACTTACAGACGTCATCGCCATGACGTAGGGCAAATTAATAACTGGCGCCATCAGCCGTAGCGCCAGTTAAGTATTACGCCAGTTCGACCATCTTGTTGTCGATCAGGCGGGCATCGCCAAGCCAGGCGGCTACCAGAATCACAGCTCGTTTGCTGGTTTCAGAGACTTCCAGCAACGTGTCGGCATCGCGAATCTGAATATCATCGGCGCGGAAGCCTTTTTCATTCAGTTCTTGCCCGGCAATAGCAATAATTTCATCGAGATCCCGTTCGCCAGCCTGCAATTTGTCGGCAATTGAACTTAAAACTTTGTACAGACCGGGCGCAATTTTACGTTGTTCCGCCGTCAGATAACCGTTACGGGAACTGAGCGCAAGGCCATCTTTGGCGCGCATAATCGGGACGCCAACAATCTCAATATCAAAGCCCATATCAGCAACCATTTTGCGGATCAGCGCCAGTTGCTGAAAGTCCTTTTCACCGAAGCAGGCGATGTCCGGCTGGACCAGGTTGAACAGCTTGCTGACGATAGTCGACACACCACGAAAATGCCCCGGACGGCTGGCGCCTTCCAGCATGGTCGAAAGGCCAGGAACGTCAACGTAAGTGTGGGTTTCAGTACCGTTCGGGTAGATCTCTTTTACCGAGGGCGCGAAAACTAAATCCACTTTGCGCTTGTTCAGCTTTTCGCAGTCTTCCTGCAAGGTCCGTGGATAACGTGCCAGGTCTTCCGGGCGGTCGAACTGCATCGGGTTAACGAAAATACTGACGACGACCACATCGGCGCGGGCTTTGGCTTCGTCGACCAGCTTCATGTGGCCATCATGCAGGTTGCCCATGGTAGGTACCAGCGCCACGCGCTTGCCTTCCATACGCAGGCGGCGAATTTGCTGGCGCAGCAGTGGCAGGGTTTCGATAATTAACACAACGTCACTCCTTAATGGAAACTGTGTTCTTCGCCCGGATAAACGCCGGACTCCACTTCAGCCATATACTGCCGCACAGCCGCGCGGATGTCGCCCGTTTCAGCGAGGAAATTTTTGGCAAATTTAGGGATATGGCCGCCGGTAATGCCGAACGCATCGTGCATCACGAGGATCTGCCCGTCAGTGACGTTGCCTGCGCCAATGCCAATAACCGGGATCACCAGTGCTTCGGTAATACGTTTTGCCAGTTCAACCGGCACGCATTCCAGCACCAGCAACTGTGCACCAGCGGCTTCTAAGGCTAATGCATCGCTAAGCAGTCGATCGCTCGCTTCATCGCCGCGCCCCTGAACTTTGTAGCCACCGAAAATATTCACTGACTGTGGGGTTAAACCTAAGTGACCACATACAGGAACGGCACGTTCGGTCAGCATTTTTACGGTTTCGACCAGCCACTCACCGCCTTCAATTTTGACCATGTTAGCACCGGCACGCATAACCGTTGCGGCGTTTTCAAAGGCTTGTTCCGGCGTGGCATATGCCATAAACGGCAGGTCAGCCAGCAGCAGGCAGTTTGGCGCGCCGCGACGTACAGCGGCAGTGTGGTAGGCGATATCGGCAACGGTTACTGGCAGAGTGGAGTCGTGGCCCTGAACGGTCATGCCCAGCGAATCACCCACCAGCATCACGTTCAGACCTTCGTCAGCAAACAGTTTGGCGAAGCTGTAGTCGTAGGCAGTGATGGTGGCGAAGCGTTTTTTTTCCTGCTTACATTTCTGCAATGAAGCAATAGTGGTCGGTTTCATAACGTATCCTGATGGCTAAAGTCAGATCGATCGCATTCTAACAGTCGAAATCAGGGGGGCAATGGTTTTTAGTGTGGGGAAAATGTTCGCACCAGAGCAGAACTCTGGTGCGATGAGGAAGGAATGACGTTTTACTTATTCGTAGGTAAAGGAGAAGGTCGCGTTACCTGAAAAGGTTCCAACACCGACAGCATTACCGCTACCATCCGGTACCAACTGTGCCGTAAAGGGCAAATTCAGCAGGTTGTTTGACCAGACGGCAAAGTTGTAGTCAACCGTGTTGCTACCATCTGCTTTTAATAAGACTTTGCTATTTTCGTAAGTTGAATGCACTTTTACAGCCACACCTGAAGCAGAGCCCGTTGTTTTACCTACCAGTGTGCCGTCGCTGGGTTTATTTGCCGCTTTCAACTTAACCGTAATCTTACTGGCATAACAATAATCAGCACGGATAGAAAAAGGAATTTCCCGCGTAAGCCCATTTTTCACTTCCGAAACATAGCTGTTCCCAAGCGTTACCTGGTTGCCGCTGACATTACCCAGGTCTTGAGCCAGGGCAACTGTTGAACAGGTAGGTTCATCGACGAAAAACTTTAAAGAGTCATCGTCAATGTAAAAGTTTATCCACGGCTGATTATTGGTACCTATATACCATGACGCAATCTTTCCTGCTATCGTTGTTCCGCTGGAAACACCAGTCTTGGGTTTAAATTCTGGAGTTATGAATAAGCGAAAACGTAAATACCAACTTGTATCACTGTATTCATAGGCCCATTTCGTCTGGGTGCTTGGTATGAAGTTATCTGCGCCACTTTGTGCAGGTAGCCATAAATCAAGTTCATCTGCGGCACCACAATTAATGCATAATAACTCGACAGAATACACAATGCCCGGAACAGTTGTTTTTAATAATGCTGCACCATTCGCTGTGGTGTACGTGGATATTAAACTTGGGTCAGCTGTATTAAGAAAGTGAACTGCCTTGCTATCCCCAAGAGATTTACACCCTATGGCATCGCCCCTTAGCTGAATATTTACATCCCATGTGGCTGCGGCTATTTCTTGCGGAGCCTCGACCATTTGCGACACCAGACTAAGCTGAGTAGAGCTTATCTTCATGTGATAGTCCCCTTCAGCAGTGCTCTCTATATAACATTCATTCGCCAATGCATACCAGGACGATGTAAAAAATAGCAGTATCGCACTGCATAACTGAATCAACAGTCTATTGCCTTTCCTTTGCATAATTATCCTTATTATTCGTAAGATACGTTAACAATAACCTGACTTCTCACCATCCCTGATTCGGGAGGAAGGGCATTATTCACTCGCTGCATACGGGAATAAAAGGTCCAGGTTGAGGGAACTGCATTGCCAGGCGCGACCGAATAAATTGCTGTTGAGGAACCATCCGTTCCGCGCACATTAAATGTCTGCTGATTCGGCTGGGCCGAAAATATCACAATGCCGACGTTTTTTGCCCCGGTAGCCTGCTGTTCATATTCATTACTAAATATTTGATTATTCGCCTGCGCAAGCGCTCCCGCCTGCGGCTGAAAATCTAATTTCATTTGCGACTGTGTCGTTTGAATGTTGTCGCAGGAGACCACATTAACATTAAACGTTTTGCCACCCGCGTAATCCGTCGTTGGGGTCACATTGTCAGCAAAATAGTCCAGCGTCACAGTGCCGAGATCTACCACGCCATTATTACTGACTTCTACCTGACAGGTGCTGGCCACAATCTGCGCGGTGAGATCCACATCCTGACCAGCATAGCCAAAAGGCGTAATAAGGGCTGTTGCCAGCCCCAAAAAACGTACCAATTTATGATGCCTGCATAGCATTCTAATATCCTTATCCGCTATTACTGATAAGTGATTGTGAAAGTCGTAGGGGAGAGGAAACTACCCGGTAATACATCATTAACCGTTCTCCCATCTGCGATAATCATCCGTGCGCTTAAATCGAAATCATATGGCTGTGTAGTGCTGGCACTAGAAAGATCGACATTAATGACGTTTCGCTGAACACAACTGAATTGCTGGCTGTCATTTCCCCCTGGGGTTGTAGTCGTCCATACTTCGACCGCTGCTCTGCTTGAACCACCTTCGGTGGTGGAGTTAAGTTTATTTGCAAAGCCGGCAGTGTTAGACATGCCGCCAGCGCAACCGATATTTCTGGGCGACAATACGAGTTGAGCACTTTTTCCTGGAAGGCCGGCACAATCACTAAAGCGGATTTTAAAAGGTTTTACTTTGCTTTTGGCTGCCAGTTCAGAAATATAGACATTGCCAATGTCAACGGTATTGATCACGTTATCACTGGTATCCATTACCTTCGCACTACAGGTACCCATAGTCAGGTTACTGTTTACGGTTAAAGAGGAGGATGTTGTACTCGCATAAGTGAAGTTGTTGCTAACGCTGGCACCCACGGCAACAGTAGCAATCAGTGTAGCGATAACTTTTAATTTCATGGTGGCTGTCCCTGTTATTCGTAGGTGAAGTTAAAGGTGGCTTTTGCCTGAAACGCACCGGTGCGTCCTGCTCCCGCCGTTGTTTCGCGCAGTGCTACGGTCAGAGGCACACCGTTAGCCTTCTCATCGGTAGACCATTCAAATTTGTCAGTATTATTTGGCGTAAAGAAAGTTGAGTCCGCGGTATCTCTACGCTTAATCCTCATACCCACACCCGTAGCGCCGGAGCTTGCTTCATTAACAATCAACTTACCGGAAATCGTTGTTCCTGTAAGTGTGGTAAAAATCTTTGAGTAACCATTGCTGCAATCTTTGGCCTTTAATTTAAAGTTTGCCTGAGCTGCAACATCTCCAGTGACAACTTTATCCAGGCCAACATCAGGAATTGTCAGGCTGTATTCATCGTTACTACCGGTTACTGCTGGACCACCATCTTCCACTATAGTTATCGTGCAGGTGGTGGCTAATACGGTGGCCGTAAAATCGACATCAAGAGTTGTTGCAGCTTCAACCGCCGGTAAACCCAGACCTATTAACGCGGATGTTAGTAGTATCCTTTTCATAGAATTTTCCATATTAGTGATTTGCTACCTGACAGGTAAGATTGTTAAGTAATAAGGTATTGCTGCTTCCCAGAGTTTGTGGTTGGGCCGGGAACTGGTAGTGCAACTTACAGTCAATGGTTTGGTTGTTTTCATACCAACGCACGATTAATTCCCCGCTATCGTTAATACCGCGCACAAATGCCTGACCACCCTGACCCATGCTGCCGATCATCACTTCATCCTGATAAACCTCCGCAGCAAACGGAATGGATTTGCCATTGGCAGCGGTAATATTCAGCACGGCAGAACGCCCCTCGTCAGTTTCGAATCGGGTCAAAACAACGGAGCCACTACGTGGTACGGTGATTGCGCTGGTACTTTTCAGTTCAACATCGTTTTCCAGCGTTTCAATGTTCAGACCTACCCGGTTTTCACGGTAGGGGCTGACAGAGGACGTTACGGCATATCCCCAGCGATCGATTTCGTTATTACTGTTATTGATTTGTGCGCCTTTAGCACCTGGGGCGTTGATTAACACCAGCGTATCGTTACTGCTGAAGCTGTTGTTAGTGAATGTCAAACCACCACTGTGTAACACAAAGCCGCCATCGGTGGAGATGGAGTACTGTTGGCTGTTATCCGAAGTGGCCGAGGCCGAAGCGGAAATACCGCCTAACCCTGATTCATAGTTGAGATAACCACCAACAGAGGCTAAATCGCCGGCGTTTTTATCGAGGCTATAACCTGCGTTGACACTGTAGTTCACCAGATTGTTTTCAGTGTTACCGGAACTGTTAACATTCAACTGATGTGAACCATCGAAATCGGTATTGAGCTGAGTATTTAAATTGCGGAAACCAGAAGACTTACGTTTGCCACCTAAAATATTCTCAATAGGTACGCTAACACTGACGTACATCGCGTCATCTTTCTCGCCGTCTTCATTCCAGCTACGTTGCAGGTTGACGCTGAAGCTGCCCCAGGAAACGCTCTTACTGTAACCAACATTATATTCAGTGCGGCTATTGTTAGCCGCCCAGTAGTCTGTCCAGCTACCGGAAATAAACAGCGAACCGTAATCTTCATAGGCGATATTCAATGGCTGGTTAATACTCACGGTAAACTGGTTTTTCATACGTGAGTACGTCTGCATGGTGTTTTTGTCTTCATCGGCAGACAAATGTTTGGCGTCGTCAATGAGGACTAACGCATCATGCAGGCCCAGGTAATCCTGGGTGGAATAGCGGTATGCCGCGAGGTTAAATGATGTTCCGGTATCCTGGAAAAGTTTGTTCCAGGTCACGCGATAACTTTGCCCCTGATAGGTTTTATCATCCGGAATCTCAGCACGGGAGTGGGTAACGTCTACCGCAAAAGCACCGATACTGGTGTTAATACCCACACCTAACAGTCCGGCAAGATAGTTGTTATCGGTGAACTGAATGCCGGTATACCCCGTGAAGAGGTTATTCAGACCATAGTAATAAGAGGCTTGCCCCATATTCGGTTCTGAGCGCAGATTGTCATCAATGACTTTACCCGCACTGAAATCCCAACGACCTACGCCAGGCCGCTGCATTTGCACAACGGAGGAGAAGGGCTGCGTAAAGGTGCGTTTGGAACCATCCGCTTCTTCAATGGTAATGACCAGTTCGCTACCAAAGCCGGAGGGGCTGAGGTCGTCTATAACAAACTCACCGGGCGGAACGGTGGTTTCATAGATCTTATAACCGTTCTGCGTCACCGTGACTTTGGCGTTGGAGTTTGCCACACCGCGGATGGTCGGAGCGTAACTGGCCAGCGCGGAAGGCAGCATACGGCTATCGCTGTATAGACGAACACCACGGACGTTGACAGAGTCAAACGTTTCACCGGTGGTGTAGGCGTCACCCATGATTATTTGTGACCGGATTGCCGGAATGTCACGTTGTAAGTAACGATCCTGGAAATCGAAATCGCTGCCGTTATCTGTTGTCCAGTTATAGTTACCACGCGCCCGGAAGTGCCAGGCACCTAAGTTGATACCTGAGTTAAACGCGCCATAGACGCTGTCACTATTGTTGTTATCTGAACTTGTGTGATACGCGTTCAGGGTATATGCCAGTGTGGCAGCGTTAATCCCTGACTCCCACAGTGAGGGGGCGACATAACCACCGTAGTTTTTCAGAACATAAGCTTGAGGGATAGTCAGATCGAGAAACTGGTCACTGCTGTCAAAGCGCACATCCGCCTTTTCGTATGACTTTGCCAGATCCAGACAATCCTCTTCTTCACCTTCCCTGGCGAGTAAAGTGACAGGCTGTTCGGGTTGCTTAATGTGTAGCTGCGCCAGGTTTTTGCGGGTAAGACAGGCCGCCGCACTGTTTTCGCCAATATCCACAAACGGAATTTCTAAGCTGGACGTAGCCAGACCGTTTACAAACACGCGGACATTATAGAGACCCGGCGGTGTCGGGTTGCCTTGAGCATAACGTTTAACATCAATCGTTGATGCGCCAGTTCCCATTAAGAAGGAACTGTCATATTCCACGGTGTCCGCCGCAGAACTGTTGCCGCTGTAAAAAAGGGCGCAACAGGCCGCAAGTAGCGTTTTTTTCGGGATACGGCTTTTTTGATGAGTAAACTGGTACAAGGTTGCATTCCTGGCGATGTTAAAAAGAATCCGTTTATTTTTTAGAATGTTGCGGAACCATCAATGTTGCCGCCAAAGTCGTTGATCGCTTTAAAGACCACTTTTCCGGATGAAACGCTTCCTGGCAGACCGGTTACGCCAAAGCTTGCCTGGCTGAACGGCGCGACCATGCTGGAATTGACGTTGTAGGTTTTGCCGCCGCTTTCCAGCTTGACCTCATTAAAGGACACGTAATATGGCGTTGGGTTATTTGCCTGTAACTGAGCGTTGTTTAATTTCCAGGTGATTTTCGCCGGTGCTTCAGCCGGTTCTCCCTGTAACCCACTCGGGCGATAAAAGAGTTTGATGCGTGTGCGGAAAGCCAGCTGTAACAAGTTTTTGTCAGCCTCAGCATCTTTCGGCTTAGGCGGCACTTCCAGCACGTTAAACCAGTAGACGCTTTCACGGTCTTTCGGCAGGGCTGTTGCACCGGTGTACATCACTTTTACGGTTTGACCGCGTTTTGGCTCTACGCGTGAAACGGGCGGGGTCGCGGTAAACGGCACTTTGATCTGGCTGGGATCGGCATTGTCATCGCCCGTATCCAACCAGTTTTGAATCAGTAAGGGACGATTCCCTTTATTTTCCAGGCGAACGTTAACATCTTTTTTATCAGCGTTATAAATGATACGTGTTCCGGAAATAATAATGTCAGCGAATGCTGGTGCACTGGCTAACAGAGTACTCACAAATAATGCACTAACCGTTTTTTTAACCAAGGGAAACATAAGCACTCCTTGCTGTCTGTAGAAAGATTAAATTCGCGAAAATAAGGTTTGCCTGCTGGCAAACCTTATGCTCAACACACCATCAATTACTTATAAGCAACGGTGTACAGCGCGTTAGTGGTTACATGACCAGCAGTTACAGCCGGGCTGTTCGGTGCTTTAACGTAAGATGCGTTAAATACGTACTGGCCTTTACCTTCTGCGTCTAATGTCAGTTCCTGAACTTCAGAAGAGTTGTTCATATGGACCTGCTTAATTTCAGCAGCGCCAGCTTTGTTTTTCATGTTATGAACTGCAATGTTTACGTTCTGAGCCGGTGCAATACCGTTAACAGTGATGTTCATATTGTTATTCAGGGTACCGCTGGTGTTCGCGTAGCTTGCAGAACCCATAGTTAACTCAGCATTCTTCGGAGCACCTGGATCACACTCAACAGAAATCATGAACTCTTTCGGCAGTAAACCGACAGCAGTTGCGCTAACTTCAGCAAAAGTATCAGTAACATTCGCAGTATCCAGGGTAACCACGCCATCAGTGGTAACGCTGTGCATACCAGTATCTACCACACCCACTTTACAGGTACCGGACTGTACCATACCGTTAAAGTCGATATGACCACCATCTACAGCCAGGGCGGAACCAGAAGCCATAACCAGAGCGGCTGCGAGAAGTGCTTTTTTCATTACATGCATCCTTACAAAAATTATATGAAATTAATATTGCGAGCGGATATTACTCAAAGTTTTTGGAGGATGTAATAGAGGTGAATTATCACGGGTGTGAATATATTTATGTGGCGTATTGAATTGTTGTTATTTTAGGTCGTTTAAACAAAAAATGCCTAATCTATTTGCATGAAGTGCTATTTCATGAATGAATTAAAAAAAACTAAAATGTAAATTAAGTATATTTAATGTGTAAGGGGGGATGTGAGGAGTAAGATAAGAAAATAATTTTTTCTTGGTGGATGAAATAGCCGTATCATTTTGTATTCCTCTCGTTAAGAAAATAAAATAATACAGCTATTACCAGATGGCAGGTTGTGGTACTGCTAGTGAAGTGAGTATTTCACGTAATGTTTCCCCATCAGGAAACACCAACTCCGGCGCGATTTCAAACAGCGGCCACAGCATAAATCCACGATTTTTCATATCGTAGTGCGGTACGGTCAGTCGTTCAGTATTTATCACTTCATTACCAAACAGCATGATGTCGAGATCCAGCGTGCGCGGTCCCCAGCGTTCAGCTTTACGGACGCGACCTTGCTGCAATTCAATACGCTGTGTGTGATTGAGTAGCTCTTCAGGTGCAAGAGAGGTTTCCAGCGCCACGGCTGCGTTTAAGTAATCGGGTTGATCTTGCGGCCCCAGCGGTGGGGTGCGGTAAAACGAAGAAACGGTAAGAATGTGGCTTTCAGGGATATCGCCTAATGCTTTCAGGGCAGCATTGACCTGCTCCAGCGGAGAGGCCAGATTGCTGCCTATGGCAATATACGCCACTGTCATGCGGTACCCTCACGACGTGGTGCGCGTTTGCGTGGACGACGAGTGCGACGACGCGGTGACGGTTCTTCATCCAGCTCGTTGAGCATCCCTTTTTGGTCTGGTGGCGCGGAAACCTGGAACTCACCCCACCATTTCACCAGACGCTGCAGTTCAGCGTTACGCTCAACTTCAGCTCGCAAGGCCAACAGGTCATAAGCCGCACGGAACTTAGGATGCTCCAGCAGTTTCCATGCACGTTTACCCTGACGTCGGGACATACGCAACTGCAACTGCCAGATATCGCGGGTTAACGTTGTCAGACGTTTCGGGATTGCCAGTGAACGGCAGGCTTCGTCCAGCACGTCGTTCATCGCCAGCGCGAAAGCGTCGTGATAGGTCAGGCCGCTTTCCTGGGCGATCTTCTGTGCCGTCTCCAGCAGTGGGTACCAGAACATGGCGG
>SKDY01001957.1_pt1 | contig 11599 bp, 5 predicted proteins | sample 4826591 | NCBI WGS metagenome assembly SKDY01 (sample SAMN11008823, study PRJNA524170) | human gut metagenome | biome: Human fecal sample; material: Feces; isolation source: fecal sample from pouch patient p10, p22 | host: Homo sapiens | place: Israel: Tel-Aviv | collected 2016-06-15
CGTTGCAGGCAGCGGGCATGACTTTTCGCGTCAGCGATATTCCCCGTGATTTACGCGGCGGCTGCGGGTTATGCATTTGGCTGACCTGTCCCCCCGGCGAGGAAATACAATGGGTGATCCCTGGGCAAACCGAAGCGATATATTGCCAGCAGGGCAGCGACTGGCAGTGCGTGGTGCATTACGATGCAGAAGCGTCAACCAGGCAATAAGATCTTTAAATATACCAACCGGATAATTGGCTGCGCATAATCCTGCATGAAGGAAGTTGTAGTAAATATCTCGCCTGCCGTGAAATATTTCCCATCCACAAAATGAGCGATTTTTGATAGCACCTTCCTATTGCGCGTCTAAAATACAATATACATTGCATTATACTTAAACCCATAATCATGCATAGAGAAATAAAATGATTACCGGGTGTTGTAATGTTAAAAGATAAGTTTCTGTGCAAAGCTTATTCCCCCCCTGATTATTTTAGATTTAGAAGAACATTTCACAATTCAAGGATAAAAATATGGGCTCCCTAAACATATACAAAGATATTTTCCCAACACTCGGCATGTATTCGGGACTAAAAGCTTGCCATGAAAAAAACAACCTACCATTTGATATTAACACGGAAATTGAAACCATACAAAAACAAATTAATTATGATATAAATCATTTGAATGATGGTTTGATTAAGCGTGTACTGAATCTTTTTATTCACCTTATCTCTAATCCCGACAATCTTGAATTAACCTTAAATAGATATTCATCAACAACAGAACAAATCATCGGCAGAACCAAAAGAAATGGTTTACATGAGTTTGACGTTGGCGATCTAAAAATAATATTTAATCGACAAGATGATAATGAAAGCGTATTAACTGTTAAATATAAAGATAAAAATAAAGATAAAGATATAAGTCATCACTGCAATGTTAAAACCGAGCAATTGCAGCAGTTTATTAAAATAATGGAACAAAAAGCGCAACTACCAATCTATATTGACAAGAACAATTTGAAAGAGAGTATTTTCTCTGTTTTGCACAATGACCCACAACACGTAGATAAAGATCAACACCTTCCCTGTGATAAGTTTTTAAAACATGCCTGCAAAAGTTCAAATTCATTTGAAGTGAAATTAGATGCCACTCATCAATATCAACAACTGAATAACTTCATGATTTCTTTTGACCCAGTAGAAAATCAATTAACCATACGGGATAACAATAACAAGACTGAAACTTTCTCGTTTACAAACTTACAATGGGAAAATTTGCTGCAATACTACAAAGAAAACCACCAGCAACCAAATATAGCAGGATCACGAAATCTCACGGATAATATAGATAAAATTAAAAATACAATATCCACCTCTGAAATTATTGAATGCGCCTCTCCTGAAATAAGAAGTAGCGTCCTGAACGATCTTTATAGCATTGCTAATTTCCTCCCGGACAATAATCTGACCCCAAATGAGAGCTGGAAAAGATTTTGTGAGACATGCGAGCGCTTTTACGTTGCTCAGAAGAGTATCACTGGAGATAAGAGTGAACGTCTTACGCGAAAACTCTCTATCTCTGACGCAGGAATTACAATGACCTTCACGATAGGTGATGTTGTCATCAATACTATTAGCACTGCTATTCCAGAAGATTCAACGGGGCAACGGTGTATCGAAGGGTTGAATTTAGCAGAAATGGATTTAACCGGCATAGACTTGTCTAAAATGGTTCTAAGGAATGTCAATTTTAATGGCAGCATTCTTAGACATGCCAAGTTCTCCGGTACGATCTGTGAAGGCGTGGATTTTACAGATTGTGATCTGCGTAATGCAAAATTTAAAAATGCCTCATTAGAAAATAATGATTTTCGTAAAGTTCGCCACTTGACTTATGTAAATTTCAAAAACGCAAATCTACGAAACAGTAACTTCAGCGGAAAAGTTCTCACTGGCGTTAATTTTACTGGAAGTAACCTTAGCAACGCTTATCTTGAATATATAGATTTCACAACAGTGATTCTATATGAAACACCTGCAACACCTGCAACATCTGAAACTGCTAAAATACCTGAAATACCTGGAACACATAAAATACCTGCAACGCCTAAAATACCTGTAACACTTCAAATACCTGAAACACCTAAAGTAATTCTTACTGGAGCAATACTAAATTATTCAGATCTATCCGGGAAAGATCTTTCAGAATATAATCTTACTGGTATTATCTGCATGTATACCAATTTTTCAAACACTAATTTGACAAATTGTGAACTCTCTAATGCAAACTTTTCGAATGCAAAATTCTACAATACTAATTGTACTGGTGCAAATTGTTCGGATATCCTATTTGACTATGCATGGTTTGACAATACGATATTTATAGATGCGATTTTTAAAAATGTCTGTTTTTACAATGTCAGAGCGAAAAATGTCTCTCTTGAGGGAGCATATCTGAACAATGATAATATCGCGAAACAAGCCAATAATAGTACCGAGAAACAAGCCAATGACAGTATCGATAAACAGGCCAATGACAGTACGGTGCAACAATCCATTGACAGTACGGTGCAACAAGCCAATGACAGTACCGATAAACAAGCCAATGACAATATCGATAAACAGGTCAATGACAGTACCGATAAACAAGCCAAGAACAGTACCAAGCAACAGGACAGTAACAGTTTTAATCAAGCCCGTTTAAAGAAAGAAGTGAATAGGAGATTTTCCATTCCGGGTTTAACGTCTTATCAGCCAACATATATAGTTGAAGAATAGTTCATTAATCACCCAAACAGAGTGGGTATGGCAGACGATATAGATTAACATTTAAACGTTAACCGCCTCATCTATCATTCATGGATGAGGCGCATTTATCAGTCGATGTAAGCTGAAAATGTTCTGCCATCCAGAGACAACCGCCGCCCCCCTGCGGCGTTTACTATTTCATCGCCCGCGTTAAGAATTCATTAAGCTTCATCCGTATACTCCTTATCTGTCGCACTGAATTTGACGAGAAAAAAAAAGCAATAATAAGGAGCAACAAGTTGAAAAAGCGCATCACCTTTATCGTTTTTCTATGCGCCATCGTGGCGGTGAGCCTGTTTTTTGTGCAATCCTGCGTCCGTAAAAGCCAGCATGTCGCAGGGTTTCAGAATTATCAGGCCACTATCGATGGTAAAGAGATTACAGGAGTAACTAAAAATATCTCCTCACTGACCTGGTCAGCGCAGAGCAATACCTTATTTAGCACTATCAACAAACCTGCAACCATCGTTGAAATGACGACCGAGGGCGACCTGATCCGCACCATTCCGCTCGATTTTGTTAAGGATCTCGAGACGATTGAATACATTGGTGATAATAAATTTGTCATCAGTGATGAACGTGATTACGCCATTTATGTGATTTCACTTAACGCTGACTCGGAAGTGAGCATCCTCAAAAAAATTAAAATCCCATTGCAGGAAACGCCTACTAACTGTGGCTTTGAAGGACTGGCTTACTCCCCTCAGGACCATACCTTCTGGTTTTTTAAAGAGAAAAATCCGATAGAGGTCTACAAAGTAACCGGGCTATTGCGTAGCGATGAGTTGCATATCAGCAAAGATAAAGCGTTGCAGCGTCAGTTTACTTTAGACGATGTTTCTGGCGCGGAATTTAACCCACAGAAAAATACGTTGCTGGTGTTGTCACATGAGTCACGCGCCCTGCAGGAAGTGACCGTGATAGGTGACGTGATCGGCGAAATGTCGTTAACCAAAGGTAAGTATGGCCTTTCACACAACATCAAGCAGGCGGAAGGGATAGCGATGGATGATAGCGGCAACATCTATATCGTTGGCGAACCGAATCTTTTTTATCGCTTTACGTCGACAAAATCACGATAACAGTCTGGCAGGTTCTCCTTTTTTGTTATTAACTTGTTAACTCAAAATAATACAAACCAGGCAGAACATGAATTCGACATCGCATCCCGTAGAACGTTTTTCTTTCAGCACCGCGTTATTCGGGATGCTGGTTCTGACCTTAGGTATGGGTTTAGGCCGCTTTCTCTATACGCCGATGCTGCCAGTCATGCTGGCGGAAGGCGAGTTTTCATTTAGCGAACTCTCATGGATCGCCAGTGGTAACTATGCCGGGTATCTGGCGGGGAGCCTGCTGTTTTCATTCGGCGCGTTTCATTTACCCTCACGCCTGCGCCCGTTCCTGTTAGCTTCCGCCCTCGCAACCGGATTATTAATCCTCGCGATGGCGTGGCTGCCGCCGTTTCTTCTGGTTTTCATCATTCGCTTTCTGGCGGGAGTCGCCAGCGCCGGGATGTTGATTTTCGGCTCAACGCTCATCATGCAGCATACTCGTCATCCCTTTGTCCTTGCGGCGCTATTTTCTGGTGTTGGCGTCGGCATCGCTCTGGGCAATGAATATGTGCTGGCAGGCCTGCATTTTGCCCTCTCTTCACAAACGTTGTGGCAAGGTGCCGGAGCACTTTCTGCCATTATATTGCTTGCTCTGGCGCTGCTCATCCCGTCGAATAAACACGTTATCCCGCCAGCGCCATTGGCAAAAATCGCGCAACAACCCATGAGCTGGTGGTTACTGGCGATTCTGTATGGTCTGGCGGGTTTTGGTTATATCATCGTCGCCACCTACCTGCCGCTCATGGCGAAAGACGCGGGCCAGCCTGTGCTGACGGCTCACCTCTGGACACTGGTTGGCTTGTCGATTGTCCCAGGTTGCTTTGGCTGGCTGTGGGCAGCCAAACGGTGGGGAGCATTACCTTGCCTGACCGCGAATTTGCTGGTGCAGGCGATCTGCGTGCTGTTAACCCTCGCCAGCAGCTCTCCTTTATTACTCATCATCAGCAGTATTGGTTTTGGCGGCACCTTTATGGGAACGACCTCGCTGGTGATGACCATCGCCCGCCAGCTTAGCGTACCGGGAAATCTTAACCTTTTGGGCTTTGTGACACTCATTTATGGTATCGGGCAAATTCTTGGCCCGGCGCTGACTAGTATGCTCGGCAATGGAACGTCGGCCCTCGCCAGCGCCACGCTCTGCGGCGCAGCGGCGCTATTTATCGCAGCATTAATCTGCGGGATGCAAATATTCAAATTGCATACGAATTATTCTTAAGTAATTTAACGAATTTAACTTTTCAGTACATCACGTAAAATAATTAAAACATCCTTTTTCTTTGGAGGTACTCAGCCACCGCCGTTTTTGTTCCTGGTTTAGCAATTCCACGGCCAATTCATTATTTCTGGTCACATTATAGTCAGGATCGCTTTATATCTCCGTGCTAGAAAAAACAAGTTTAATTCTGTTTTTTCACGGAAGGTCACTATGGCTTCAACAAATGCGCATCAAATAAAAAATAATGTTCAAAACTCTTTATGTGGTCTGGGTGACAAAATACGCCGCCTGACCGCCGGAGTTTGTTTATTTACACAAATTTTTTTCCCCGTCATGGCGACGGCACAAAATGTGGTACATGCTAAACCTCAGACGACAGTTTCATCTGCCCCCCCTCTAATAGAAAATAATACGGTGCCTTACACGCTTGGTGCGCTGGAATCAGCGCAAAGCGTTGCTGATCGCTTCGGTATTTCACTGGAGGAGCTTCGTCGTCTTAATCAGTTCCGTACTTTTGCTCGCGGCTTTGATAACGTGCGCCAGGGTGAAGAACTAGATGTTCCGGCAACAACCTCGCAGAAAAGCCATGAGCAACAAAATGCCGTACCGCCTGCGAATGGCGAAAACACGCTGGAGAATCAAATAGCCAGCACTTCGCAGCGAGTTGGCACTCTGCTTTCACAAGATATGAATAGTGAGCAGGCCAGCGGCATGGCGCGTGGTTGGGCGTCTTCAGAAGCCTCAGGCGCGATGACTGATTGGTTAAATAACTTTGGTACTGCAAGAATCTCTCTGGGTGTGGATGAAGATTTTAGCCTGAAAAATTCGCAATTCGACTTCCTGCATCCGTGGTATGACACACCCGATTATCTGCTCTTCAGCCAGCATACCCTTCACCGAACAGACGATCGTACCCAGATCAACACCGGTTTGGGCTGGCGTCATTTCACCTCCAGCTGGATGTCAGGCATCAACCTGTTTTTTGACCACGACCTGAGCCGCTATCACTCCCGCGCGGGGCTTGGCGCAGAATACTGGCGTGATTATCTGAAGTTGAGCAGCAACGCTTATATTGGCCTGACCGGCTGGCGTAGCGCACCAGAATTGGATTATGACTTCGAAGCCCGCCCGGCCAACGGTTGGGATTTACGCGCGGAAGGCTGGTTACCTGCCTGGCCACAACTGGGGGGAAAACTGGTCTATGAACAATACTATGGCGATGAGGTGGCGCTGTTTGACAAGAACGATCGCCAAAGTAATCCCCATGCTATTACCGCGGGCCTCAACTATACCCCTTTCCCGCTTCTGACTCTCAGTGCGGAACAGCGTCAGGGGAAGCAAGGTGAAAATGACACACGTTTTGCCGTTGATCTGACCTGGCAACCCAGCAGTTCAATGCAGAAACAGCTTAACCCGGACGAAGTGGCCGGACGGCGCAGTCTGGCCGGTAGCCGTTATGACCTGATTGATCGCAACAACAACATCGTTCTGGAATACCGCAAGAAAGAGCTGATTCGCCTGAGTCTGCTGGATCCGGTGAAAGGGAAGTCTGGAGAAATAAAACCGCTGGTTTCCTCGCTACAGACCAAATATGCCCTGAAAGGCTATAACATCGAAGCCGCTGCGCTGGAAGCTGCCGGTGGTAAAGTCAGCACGTCTGGAAAAGATATCACGGTCACGCTGCCAGGTTACCGCTTCACTAACACCCCAGAAACCGATAATACATGGTCGATAGACGTTACCGCCGAGGATGTAAAAGGTAACCTGTCACGGCATGAACAAAGCATGGTAGTTATTCAGGCTCCGACATTAAGCCAGAAAGATTCTCTGTTATCCGTTAATCCGCTAACCGTGGCTGCAGATAAAAAATCGACGACCACATTGACCGTTACTGCGCACGATTCCGACGGAACTCCGGTGCCGGGGCTGGCGCTGCAAACCCGCAGTGAAGGCGTTCAGGATATCACCCTGTCTGACTGGACAGATAACGGTGATGGTAGTTACATACAGATGCTGACCGCCGGAACGACATCAGGTTCAGTAACACTGACGCCGCAAATTAACGGTGAGAGTGCGGTAAAAGAATCCATCGTCGTTAATATCGTCCCTGTTGTCTCATCCCGCGACCATTCATCAATAACAATTGATAACGTATCGTATTATGCCGGAGACGACATCAAGGTTAGGGTGGAACTGAAAGACGACAGCAATCAACCGGTTGCATATCAAAAAGAGGAATTGGTAAAAGCCGTTACTGTCGAAAACAGCAAACCTGGCGCCACGATTGTCTGGCACGAAGAGCAGCCGGGGGTTTATGCCGCGAATTATCCGGCCCATAAGCAAGGGACTGCACTAAGGGCACAACTTAGCCTTCACAACTGGAATGCTCCACTGCAATCGCATATTTATAACATTGAGGCAAACCAGAATATGGCTCGCGTCGCCACATTATCAGCGACAAATAATGACGTTTACGCCGATAAAAAGACATTTAATACCCTCACTATCAACGTCACTGATGAGAGTGATAATCCCCTGATAAATCATCAGGTCACCTTTAAGAATGAAAAAGGAAGCGCGGAATTTGTCGAACCGCCGCAGCAAAATACGGATGGATACGGTGTTGCCACAATCAACATGGTAAGTCAGGTTGCGGAAGAAAATACGATTAGCGCCACGCTGCCAAATGGTTTTTCACAACGGATAATTGCGAAATTCGTTAGCGATTCGAGTACGCCAAAATTCAAACAACTGGTTGCCGATCCAGATACCATTATTGCTGGCAACAGCCAGGGCAGTACTCTGACCGCCATCGTCACAGACTTTCATAACAACCCGTTAAAAGATATGAAAGTGAATTTTGTGGCACCTGGTGGCTCGCAACTGGACAACACGACCGCCACAACAGACCAGTCCGGTATTGTGCGGGTGCACCTGACCAGTTCAAAAGCTGGTAGCTATTCCGTCGATGCCTCGCTTGAGGTGGATAAAAATATTCACCAGTCGGTCACGATCACCGTGGTCCCAAACAGGGAACAATCGGTAATGACCTTGAATGCCGGGTCGGGCAGTGCGATCGCTAACAATACAAATATCGTTACCCTGACTGCCAGTGTGAAAGATGTTTATGGACACCCGTTGCCGGATGAGGATGTGAAATTTACCTTGCCAGCCTCCATGACCGGGAACTTCACGCTAAGTAGTGAAACCGCCCGCACCGATGCAAACGGTGATGCCGTGGTCACATTGCGAGGCACAAAAGCGGGTGAGTTTACAGTTACGGCGACGCTGACCAGAAATAATACCGTTGTTTATCAGCAAGTCACTTTTATTGGGGATACAAACAGTGCGCAGCTCCAGCCGCTGACTGCCTCATTAAATTCCATTGTTGCGGGTAACAGTACGGGGAGTACCCTGACGGCAACGATCCTGGACGCTTACCAAAATCCGCTTAAAGACCAGTTGGTCACTTTCCAGAGTAACGATGTCACTCTAAGCGGAACAGAAGTCACCACCAATACGCTGGGTCAGGCGACGGTAACAATGACCAGCAATATTGCCGGGCAACATAACGTCGTGGTGAGCCGGAAAGCGCAAGCCTCCGATAATAAAACGTTTAGTTTATCAGTGCTGCCGGATGAAAGTTCGGCGAAGGTAATAAGTATAACCGGAGCCGAAAAAACGATAACGGTGGGCGAAAACATCACGCTACGGATACTCGTCCAGGACGCGTTTAACAATGTAATCGCGGGTCAACGCGTCAGATTAAGTGCGCAGCCAACAACTAACATTACGATAGGCGATACGGCTTACACCGATAATAACGGTTATGCGTACGTTAACCTTCTCAGCACCCAACCTGGGGTTTATCAGGTGACGGCAACGCTGGACAATAACAGTAGTAGTAAGGTTGACGTGAATGTGGCAAATGGCAAACTCGAGTTAACATCATCGAAACCAGAAACCACGGTCCATAATAGTGAGGGTATTACGCTGACCGCAACGGCGAGAAATGCGCGGGGTGAATTGATGCCAGGGCAAATTATCACCTTTAGCGTAACGCCTGAAGGTGCAACGCTAAGCAATACAGGGGAAGTCCTTACTGACCAGTCAGGTCAGGCCAAAGTGACGCTGACCAGTGACAAAGTGAATGTCTATACCGTTACGGCCATAATGGGCAAAGATGTTCCCGTTCAGAGCCAGGTAACGGTTGCGGTTAAGGCAGATGCTAAAACGGCACATGTTGTGAGCGTCGTGGCTTCTCCTGACACCATCACCGCCGACGGCATCGATAGCAGCACCATCACTTCACGAGTAGAAGATGATTACGGATTCCCGGTTGAAGGTGTCGATGTTAGTTATACCTTAGACACCAAAGGTCGCCCGGTAGTTAATATTCCAACTACGCGTACCGATCAATCCGGGCAAGTCACGGCGACAATAACCAGTACATTGGCAGAAACCTTAACAGTCAATGTGCAAGTTCCTGGTACAGCCAACCAATCCGCAGCTATTACCTTGATTGCCGGCACGGCGGATGAAAGTAAGTCAATTTTGAAATCCGACGTTAGCACTCTGATGGCTGACTACCAGCATAGCGCGAAACTTACGCTAACATTGCAAGACAAGTACGGTAACCCGATAGTGACATCTGATCATCTGGAATTTGTCCAGTCAGGTCCCTTCGTGAACTTTCTCAAGTTGAGCGATATTGATTACAGCCAAAGAAATTATGGCGAGTACACCGTGACTGTCACTGGCGGAAAAGAGGGAACAGCGACTCTCATTCCCATGCTGAACGGGGTTCATCAGGCAAACTTAAGCGTATCGCTGAATCTCATCCGCTCGATAAAAGAAATGTCCGGTCATGTCACTGCAAACAACCATACCTTCTCCACGGCTAAATTCCCGAGCGAAGGTTTTGCAGGAGCGTATTACACACTCAACAATGATAACTTTGAAGCGGGTAAAACCGTTGATGATTATATGTTTTCAAGTTCACAGAGTTGGGTGTCGGTCGATGCTTCAGGTAAGGTTTCTTTCGCAAATATCGGCGATCAAACGTCAGTCACAATAAGCGCTGTTCCCCGACAAGGGGGTACAACCTACCAGACCTTAATTAAGCTGAAAGGCTGGTGGGTGAATAATGGAAATCATACCAATATCTGGCTAGCTGCCAATGCGCTCTGTCATGCTAAAAATGATGGATATAATCTTCCAAGCATCACACATTTGACGTCTGGCGAAAACAAACGCACGCAGGGATCACTGTATGGTGAATGGGGGAACGTTGGAGCGTTTTCCAGTAATTCGCAATTTACACAAGGAGCTTACTGGACAAGTGAATCTGATGATTACAATCGGCACTACTATGTGCAGATGCTAACCGGTATGACTGGAAGCGACGCTGATTCCAGCCCCCAACTGACCGCCTGCCGTAAATCACTATAATTTCTGCAGTTGTTATTAAAGGATACCCTTTTGCGAGGGTATCCTTTCAGACTGATAACAAACGCTACATTGCCGGATGCGCTGCGCTTATCAGGCCTATATAGCCCCTGCAATATATTGAATTTATTGTTTTTGTACCCCAGTCGGCATAAACGACCACTCAAGAAACTCAACAGCAACCGTTGATGTCAGCCAGACCCCGTTTTCCGCTTGCCAGAAAGGGATGCCTCGTTTCGCCATTTCCTGTGCTTTGACGGTTAAGACAACCGGCGATCCGTGTCTTGCTCCCACTTTGCGTGCCGTTGCTTCATCAGCAGAGAGATGCACGTAATGACGATCCCCTGCAATCAGCCCCTGTTTTTTTATCTCGTCAAGGAAACGGCTTGCCGTACCGTGGTAGAGAAACTGTGGCGGTGTTTTTTCGGCAAAGGAAATAGCGACCTGCGAAGTCGAATGCCCCTGAACCGCGCGGATGCACCTACCATCACTGGAATAACTAAAACGCTTTTTATCGCTGGTGGCAACCACGGTATCCAGCAATGCACGGGTTAACCGCTTGCCCGCTTTTTGGGCACAAAGTATGAGCTTATCGATATCCGCCCATCCTTCACGGTCCAGTACGATACCAATCGCCTCCGGTTTGTGTCGGAGGACAAAACTTAAAAACTTGCTCGTATCCGCCAGCTCTTTTTCGTTGTACTTTGCCATCGCGTTTTCGTCCCTGGATTTTCTGTTTTTATTTACCAATGTCATTGTCACTGGGTTTATGAATTTTCTGCAACTCAATCCTGCGCAGAACCTTTTCCACACAGCGTAATTTTTCCGCTATGCAAAAAACGCATAGCCAGAAACATACTTGCATTTTCCCCATACCCACATGGCTGATAAGGTTTTTCAGTTCCAGGAATTTTCCTGGCTCAAGCAACACACAAACACAAAAAAACAATGGGGATTGTTATGACACAACAAGGGGATGCTGTAGCCGGGGAGCTGGCGACAGAAAAAGTGGGCATTAAAGGGTATCTG